>FLNX01000023.1_pt1 | contig 28333 bp, 23 predicted proteins | sample 1140341 | NCBI WGS metagenome assembly FLNX01 (sample SAMEA3878208, study PRJEB12797) | bioreactor metagenome | biome: Moose rumen | place: Sweden | collected 2011-10 | reverse complement strand
CGTAGCAGTCTCCCGCCTTCCGGTTTTTTCCAGCCAAAGCCCGTCAGCTTTCGTAGCAATCTCCCGCCTTCCGGTTTTTTCTAGCCAAATCCGTCCATTCACTTGTCATTCTCAGCGGCAGGGATTTCCCGGACGTATTTCTACCTGTTCCGCCTCCCCCTCGGTCCGTAACCTGTTACCCATTCCCATCGTCCTGGGCGTGAAGTGTAATATGCTGATTTTGAGCTGGTTATGCAAAAGAGGGGTATCGAAAACCGACACCCCTCTTTTGCGTAATAGATTGTATTTCAATATTTTACAGTTCACGCTCAAAATCGGGAGCGGAGCCGAGACCACCGCGGCCGCTGCTGCGGGGTTCGCCGGCGGGCGGGGGAAAATGGCGGCGAGGCGAGAAGTGACAAAGGAGGTGCGGAGCGGGGAAATTGGTTTTTGCACAAGGTCTGATTTCATCCAGGGGACCTTGTGCATAAATCGGCCATAGGAGACAAAAACCGCACAAGGTCCGGCACCCAAAATCAGACCTTGTGCACCCGAGGGTGAAGGGCATACGTATACGGTCCGCGGACCGCTTGCTCACGGCTCCGCCTGGGATGACCTTCACCGCCGTCACTTCGGCGGAAAGGAGGAGGTCGGCGACGGAGGAAGATGGACTTAGATAGTACCGAGGCTCCGAAGATTGAGCTTTAATCATCCACCGGGGTGGCCGGCCAGGGATTGTCGGTGATTCCGGCAAGGCGGACCATCTGGGCGTGGGATTCTTCCCGAAGACGCGAGATCTCAGCTTTTTTGGCGGGGCCTTTTACCCCGGAGACTGGAAGGATGGGCTCGCCAATCGTTATGGTCGTAAGGGGAGTCTTCCCGCCGATAAACTTTCTCCACCCTGTGCGCGGACGATAACTTATTGCCATAGGAAGCACCGGGATTTCATATTTCACGGCCATTGTGAAAGCGCCGCGGCGGAAGGGACGGATGGGCTTATACCAGTCCCAGCGGACTTCCTCCGGAAAAACGAGAATCCAATCCTTCTTGGAGCGGAAGTAATCGAAAGCTTCGTCGAACTTGCGCATCCCGGCAATGGTTTCCGGAACGGGGATTCCGCCCATATGGATCAGTTTCCAGCTGTTGCTTCCGTTGAAATGCTTTGCATACATAGGAATCCACAGGCGCTTGAAAACCCTCGCCGCCTGATATACGCAAAGGGCGTCCATCTGATAGACGTGGTTGCATACGACTACGGCCCCATCGTGAAGCTCCTTGCGGTATTTCCGGAGATTCTTCCTGCCTTTTACCCGGAGACCGTATTTCATCCAGTTTACGAAGACGCACGGGCCCCACATGAAAAAGAACCCGATGAAGCGGTTCCACTTGTACTTGAAACTTCTGTCGATGTACGGATAAGTCTCGTCAAACCGGTATTTTCCTTCGGCGGAGTTTTCCACCTCAACACGGACAAGGCGCTGGCGGGGATTGTCCGGATACTCGATGCCAAGGTCCGGCACATAGACGCCGGGCTCGACCTTAAGGCTCTTCTCTACGGTCATTTGCTCTTGATGTTCGTCAGGGTATAGGTATCTTTTATTCCGCTGAACTGTTCCAGGGTGATGGATGTAACCATCGAATCCTTCTCGCGGTACACGATTACGATGCTGCTGTAGCCCCTTGTAGCGGCTTTTCGCGCGGTAAGGGTGACGGTTTTGAGCCCGCCGGCCTTCTTCACTGAAGATTCCGCGTCATTGTCCTTCGCCGCCTTCTCCCAGTCTCCGAGGATGCAGTTCAGAAGTGTCGCCCTGAGGCCTCCGACGCGCGGATTCTTCGAAGAGTCGATGTCCCCGGTCTGGCCGTCCATCTCCATTCTGACGAGAGGTCCGTCGATAATCATATACTCACCGTCGGGCTTGGAGTAGATCATCGCGAGCTGGTCCGGAGCGGTAAACTCCATTGTCCCGGTCTTCGTTATCTTTCGTCCGGAGGCGGGGTTTTCCCTCGTCTGGGTAAAATCGGAAGTGAATGACTGGGCGGATAAGGAAAGGCCCAGGAGAGCGGCTGCTACGATGCAGATTATACGTTTCATTTCTTTTCGACAATTTTCTTAAGCAGCGGAACCTTCAGCGCAAGGCGGAAAAGGAGAGGTTCCAGCGAGTAAGTAAGCAATATGGTTGATGTCATTCCAATAATCGTGCTGATGCCTATGGAGCGGATGGCAGGATGCGTTGCAAGGAGCATCGCCACGGTGACGATCATAAGAACGAGGGCGGAAAAGAATATCGCCGCCTTGTGATAATCCAAAAGGGAATCACCCTCACCCCTGGCCCCCGCGATAAGACCCTGCATCACGAAGATGCTGTAGTCAACGCCGATACCGAAAATGAAGGTGGAAACCACTATGTTTATAAGGTTGAATTCAAGCCCGAATACCGCCATCCATCCTTCCACGACATACCAGGAAAGGAACATCGGAAGGAAAGCGACGATGCTGATCCAGACGCTCCGGAAGGAAAGGAGAAGGACGATGAGGACGAAGATGGAGGAGATCATCAGCGTAGTGTTGAAGTCCTCCTTGATAAGGTCAATCATATTCCCCGTATAGTAGAACGGGTCCACGACGACGGCCCCGGGCATAGCCGCGACATCATCATCGACTTCTTTCCTCCGCTCCGGGTCCACGACGGTACTGTTGAATACGACAGTATTACCTTCGGATTCCTCCATTATATTGCACAGGAGCCCGTCAGGAATTACACCGCCGGAGAATATCTCGCCGGGCTCGTATTCGCCTTCGAGAACGGCCTTGAAGGGGCGGAACATTCCCTTGTACAGGCCGAACCGTCCTGCGGACGCCTCTATCGAGCCCATAACCTCGCTCACGTGCCCCTCCGTCCAGTATCCGTTCCAGCTGTCGATTCTGGACTGCTGGTCGCCCGTACTGACAAGAATCCGGGAAGACAGGGGGGTGAAGCTCTCGATGAGGCCTTCTTCCTTAAGGGAGTCCAGGAGGGCCGTAAGGCCGGAGTTGATGCGGATTGCATCATCTGTCTCCGGGGCTACGGCTGCGTAGTAGCGCTGCAGGCCGCCTTCGGAACACTTTTCGTTATACAGGGCTTCGGAGCGCAGCAGTTTTTCGCCCTCATAGCCGATGTGTTTGAGATTGTTGTCGAATCCGACCTTCGGCGAGAAGATGATTCCTACGGCGACAACGACGGTGATGGCTACGACTATCCAGGGATTCCTGTCGTAAGGGAAGTCGTTGACCTTCCTGACGACGCGGAATATCCGCTGATTACGGGCGGTGTCCTTTTCCCGGAGCATATGGGGAAGGAACACGAGCGCAAAGAAGGTGTTTCCAACGAGGGTGAACGTCCCGAAAAGGCCGAAGTCCCTTAGCAGTTCGCTCTTTGTGAACAGAAGCCCGAGGAAGGCGCCTATCGTAGTCAGGCAGCCAAGGATGACGGGCTTGGACTCGTCCGAAAGCATTTTTTCGATGTCTCCGGTAAAGCGCAGGTGGATTATTACGTGGAGGCAGTAGCTCAGCGCCACGCCAAGCACCACCGTTCCGATTCCGAGCGCCATCAGCGACATCCCGCCCTTGATCCAGTACATCATCGCGAGGGCGAAGACCGCGCCATATGCGACCGGAACGATGTTCTGCCAGATTATCCTGAAGCTTCGGAAACTTATGCACAGGATGACCAGGATGACAAGGAGGGAAAGGCCTATCGTGAGGGCGATGTCCTTTTTCATCACCCTGGAGTTCCCGGCGGAACGGACGGGAGCCCCGTGATAGAGGATGTCGATACCGGGATGCCTGCTTTCGAATTCTGTCACAACATCCTCAAGCTGCCCGATCAGGCGGCTTCCGGATGCGGAATCGAATGACTGGAAATCAGGGGATATGAACGAAAGGACAACGGTTCCGTCCTCGGAGAAAAGGTGAGAGTCCTTCACGGTGAACCCGAGGAGGGATCCTCCGCCGATTTCCGGGATGAACAGTTCCCGGAGGCCCAGGGGGTCCGTCGCGACAGCCTGCGTCGCGTTCCCCGTCCAGTCGTTCATCACGATGTCCGCGTTCCTTTCCATCCTCGAGTCGACGTCCGCCACCGCTTCGTCAATTCTTCCGTACATCGACGGGTCCACGAACGAAGGGACGTGGTCCATAACGTAATCGAGGGCCCCGAGCGCCGTTTCCGCATCGATTCTGTAGAGAGTATTCGCTATGTCCGTGCAATGGACGCTGACAGAGTCCATAAGCTCGTCCATAAGGGCGGCGGCCTCCTCCGCGGGAGCGCCTGTCATCTGGACGAAAATCTTGTCCTTGACCTTCAGGTTGCCGAACACCAGTCCGCTTTCCGCCGGGCCGTCGGAGGGGAGAAGCTTGGACATATCCTCCTCGAAACGGGCTTTCGAAGCGAACACGCCAAATACTGCAGCGCTCACTCCCATAATGGTCCAGAGGAGGGCTTTCCTCTCACGGAAAAACCGGTATAATTTCACGAATAACATCCTCTCAGTCAAAAAAATCGGGCAAATATATCAAAAAAATGTAAAAAACTTTTTGCTTGTGCAGCGCTTTGGCGCAAGGGCCCTTTAACTTTGCACTCAGAAACAAAAGACAGCGGAATTATGAAGAACACAGATTTCAGCCTTTCGGCCCTCGGAAACATCATCTCATCAAGCGAGACCTTCGACTCCCTTATGCAGCTCATCGACGGACTTGACCTTGAAGTCGGAGACGTTACTTCTCAGAAGTGACCTCGATACTCTCCTTGTCCTTTGAAAGCCCTACCCGCAGCGTTCTCAGCTGCCCGGCAGCGTCCTTTCCAAGGTGTGCCCTCGAAATCCTGTCTGAGATTATGAACTCGGACACAGGATCCTCGATAAACCGCATTATCGCGCGCTTGAGGGGCCGCGCTCCGTATGCAGGGTCGTATCCGGCATCCGCGACGAACCTCTTCGCCGCCGGAGTGATGTTAAGCTTGTATCCGGACTCGACAACCCTTTCGCGGAGGTCCCTGAGCTCTATGTCTATGATGGACTCGATGTCCTCCCTTGTCAGGTCGTTGAAATAGACCTGCTCGTCGACGCGGTTGATAAATTCCGGGGGAAAAGCCTTCTTCACCGCCTTCTTCACCACGGACTTCCTGTCTTCGCTGACGTTTTTCCCCGCGGTCGCAAAGCCCATTCCGCTGCCGTAGTCCTCCGCCTCGCGGCTTCCTACGTTCGATGTCATTATGACTATCGTGTTGCGGAAGTTCACCGTCCTTCCGTTGCTGTCAGTAAGACGTCCTTCGTCCATTACCTGCAGGAGCAGGTTGAATATGTCCGGATGGGCCTTCTCTATTTCGTCGAGAAGGACTACGCAGTAAGGCTTCCGGCGAACCCTTTCGCTCAGCTGGCCGCCCTCTTCGTATCCCACGTATCCGGGAGGCGCCCCTATAAGCCTTGATACGGAGAACTTCTCCATATACTCGCTCATATCTATCCGGACCATATTGTCCTCGGAGTCGAAAAGATATTCAGCGAGGGAGCGGGCAAGCTGGGTTTTGCCCACTCCCGTAGGACCGAAGAAAAGGAAGGTGCCTATGGGACGGTGGGGGTCTTTCAGGCCGGCGCGGTTACGCCGTATCGCGCGGACGACGGTCGATATGGCCTCATCCTGGCCTATGATCCGGCGGCGGAGCCTGTCCTCCATACGGAGTATCCGGTTGCCTTCGGATTCGGCGACTTTCGTGACGGGGATTCCGGTCATCTTGGAGACGACGGCGGCGATGTCTTCCGCGTCGACGGAATCCGACTTTCCTTTTTTCCGGACCATCGAGAGCCGCACCATGGACCCGGCTTCGTCCATCGCGTCGATGGCCTTGTCCGGGAGGGCGCGCTCCGTAAGGTAACGGTCCGTAAGGCGGACGGCGGCTTCTATGGCTTCGTCCGTGTAAGTGACGCCGTGGAACTGCTCGTATGCCGGTTTGAGGTTTCGGAGAATGTCTATGGACTCGCCTACATCCGTGGGCTCGACTATCACTTTCTGGAAGCGGCGGTCGAGGGCTCCGTCCTTTTCGACAATCTTGGTGAATTCGTCAAGGGTGGTTGCGCCGATGCACTGGAGTTCTCCGCGGGCGAGGGCCGGCTTGAGCATATTCGCCGCATCGAGGCTTCCCTGGGCACCTCCCGCGCCTACTATGGTATGGAACTCGTCGATAAAGAGGATAAGGTCAGGATTGTTTTTCGCCTCTTCTATGATTGCTTTCAGCCGCTTTTCGAAATCGCCGCGGTATTTGGTGCCGGCGACTACGGAGGCGATGTCGAGGGAAACGATGCGTTTTTTAAGGAGCGAGGATGAAATCTCGCCGGAGGCTATCCTCCTTGCGATTCCTTCAACTATAGCGGATTTTCCAACTCCCGGCTCTCCAAGGAGTATCGGGTTGTTTTTCTTCCTTCTTCCGAGTATCTCGATTACCCTTCCGATCTCCATATCGCGGCCGACGACGGGGTCGAGTTTCCCTTCCCTCGCCGCTTTGGTAAGGTCGTAGCCATAATCCTCAATGTTGAATTCTTCCTTCTGCTTTCCGGTGGCGGGATTCTCATCCCCGGGGGCGCCTTCGGCTTCCTGGGGAGGGCCGCCTTCCCCCTTCGAGCCGCTTCTGAGGAGCCCCTCGTCTTCCATATACGAAAGGAGTCTTCCGTAGTCGATTCCGTGGGCCCGGAGATATGCGTGCCCATAGCTGTCAGTATTGCGGCTCAGCGCGAGCAGAAGGTGCTGGGCTCCGGCCTCGGAGCTTTTCATCCTCGTCGCTTCCATTACGGCGATGCTGAGGACGTTCTGGGCCTGGCGGGAGAAGCTGATGTTGTCAGTCTCCTGATAGGGGATTGCCTCTCCGGTGAAGATACGGCTGTCGATGAATCCCTTCAGCGCGGCGGGCTCGATGCCCAGCCCCTGGAGGCATCTGAATGCGTCATTGTCTTCGTGGCGTATTATCCCAAGGAAGAGGTGGTCGGGGCCTATTCCGTAGCTTCCCGTCCGCATTGCTTCCTCGCGGGCGTACCTGATGATTCCGTTCAGTTGTTCAGAGATATTTATCTGCATAATTGTTCCTGTGTAAATCCTACAAATATACATAAAAATAATTATAACCCATTGTTGGTGGATTCACCGAAAAAGCGTATATTTGTACGTTTATACGCAGGCGACGCCCGCGTGGGCGCGTGCACACGAAAGATTAGACTGAATAATATGGACGAAAACAACGAGAAGAACATTCCTGAGGAGGAGACCCAGAGTACCGGTTACACGGAACAGGTGGAGATTGATCACGAGATGAGAACGGCCTACATCGATTATTCGATGTCCGTTATCGTTTCCAGGGCCCTCCCGGATGTGAGGGACGGTCTGAAACCCGTCCAGAGAAGAGTGCTCTTCGGAATGGATGCAATGGGCCTGAAATATTCCGGCCAGACGAAGAAATCCGCGCGAATCGTGGGTGAGGTGATGGGTAAGTTCCACCCGCACGGCGACTCCAGCGTCTATGACGCGATGGTCCGCCTGGGGCAGGACTGGAACCAGCGATATCCGATGGTTTGGGGCCAGGGTAACTTCGGCTCCGTGGACGGAGACTCTCCCGCAGCAATGCGATACACTGAGGCGAAACTCCAGAAGATGGCGGAAGATGTCCTTGCTGATATGGACAAGGACACTGTCAATATGGCCCCGAACTTCGACGATACGCTCGAGGAACCCACCGTCCTTCCCACGAAGGCTCCGCTGCTGCTTCTGAACGGCGCGTCCGGAATCGCTGTCGGTATGGCGACGAATATGGCACCCCACAATCTCGGAGAATGCTGTGACGCAATCTGCGCATATATCGACAATCCGGAGATTGACACTGACGGCCTGATGGAATACATCAAAGGTCCTGATTTCCCTACCGGCGGAATCGTTATGGGCCGCTCGGGAATCAAGGAGGCTTACGAGACCGGCCGCGGCCGTATCGTAGTGCGTTCGAAGACCGATATCGAGGTGGACGACAGGGGTCACGAAACCATCGTCGTCTCCGAAATCCCCTATATGGTGAACAAACGGGAGATGATTGAGAAAATCGCCCAGATGGTCGAGGACAAGAGAATCGAAGGCATCTCCTATATCAATGACGAATCCTCCCGCGGTGAAACCCGCGTGATTATGCGTCTGAAGCAGGGCGTCAACTCGAACGTCGTGCTGAACACCCTGTTCAAGTATACCCCGCTTCAATCCAGTTTCTCCTTCAACAACGTAGCCCTCGTCAAGGGACGTCCCCGTACCCTCAGCCTCAAGGAAATAATCGCGAACTTCGTCGAATTCCGTCACGAGGTTGTGGTCCGCCGTACCCGTTTCGACCTTGCGAAGGCCCAGGAAAGGGCCCATATCGTCGAAGGTCTCCTGAAGGCTATGGACATAATCGACGAGATTGTCCATATCATCCGTTATGAGACCAAATCCGTCGAAGAGGCGAAGCAGGTGCTGATCGAACGCTATCAGTTCTCCGACGTCCAGGCCCAGGCCATCGTCGATATGAGACTCCGTCAGCTCGTGGGTATGGAGCGCGAAAAGCTCCAGAAGGAATACGATGAACTTATGGCCTTCATCGGCCACTGCAACGATATCCTCGCAAGCGTCGAGCTCCAGCTCGGTATCGTCAAGGAGGAGACGGAGGCCCTCAAGGCAAAGTACGGCGATCCCCGTAAGACCGAAATCACCCTCTCCGAGGACGAGTTCAACCCCGAGGACTTCTATGCCGATGAGGATCAGGTCATAACGATCTCTCACCTTGGCTACATCAAGAGGACCCCTCTTACGGAGTTCCGTACCCAAAACCGCGGCGGAGTGGGCATCAAGGCCAGCGCAACCCGCGATCAGGACTTCATAGAGCACATCTACATCGCGAACACTCACTCGACGATGCTCCTTTTCACCCTCAAGGGCCGATGCTTCTGGCTCAAGGTCTATGAGATTCCGGAAGGCAACCGCCAGTCAAAGGGGCGCGCCATCCAGAACGTCATTATGATCGACCCCGATGACAGCGTACGCGCATACATCAACGTCAAGACCCTCAAGGATGAAGAGTATATCAAGTCCAACTATGTGATGATGGTGACGAGAAAGGGTATTGTCAAGAAGACGACCCTCGAGGCTTACTCTCATCCGAGGACAATCGGCGTCAACGCCATCACGGTCCGTGAGGACGACGAACTGCTCGAGGCAATCCTCACTGACGGCGGCTGCAATATTATGATTGCGGCGCACAAGGGCCACTGCGTCCGTTTCGACGAAGTCGAGGCAAGGGCCATCGGACGTACCGCCACCGGTGTCCGTGGCATAAAACTTGACGAAGACGACTATGTGGTCGGAGTCGTGAGCCAGAATCCCGAGGCGGAAGGAGCTGCCCAGCGTCAGGTCCTCGTCGTCAGCGAAAACGGATTCGGCAAGCGTTCGGATCCTATGGAGTACAGGAAGACTTCCCGTGGCGCCAAGGGCGTTAAGACAATCAATATCACGGAGAAGACAGGCTCGCTTGTGGCCATCAAAAACGTCACGGACGAGGATGACCTTATGATCATCACCCGCTCCGGAATCACCATCAGGATGCCCGTCAGCACGATCAGAGTGGCAGGACGCGCAACCCAGGGTGTGAAGCTCATCAATATCCGCGAAGGCGATGCGATTGCGGCAGTCTCCGTGGTGAATCACGAATCGGAGGAGACGGAGGAATCCGGCGAAACCGAACAGTCTCAGGAAAATAATAACCAGTAATACACATTATGAAAAAGATTTTCATTGGCCTTGCACTCATCCTCGCGGCATTTACCGCCAGCGCTCAGGTTAAGTCGGATCAGGTGATCCAGAAGGCAATTGACAAAGCTGTCGCTGATTCCCAGAATCCCAAGAAGGCCGCCAAGGTCGGAACTTGGATCAAGCTCAGCGATGCTTATCTTAAGGCATACAACAACCCGCTCGCAAACGTAGCAGGCGGTGACAAGACCCAGGTAATGATGCTCCTCGGAGGCGAACAGCCCATCTCCACGGAAATCGTCACCCTCCAGGGCGAATACTTCGAGAAGAACGTGTTCGCAAACAAGAACCTCTACTTCAACTCCAACGGATTCCTCGCATTCTCCGAGGTGACAAAGCCTTCGTACGACGGCGATGCGCTGGGCGAGGCCGCCGCAGCCCTCGCAAAGGCCTATGAGGTCGATGCAAAGGGCCAGAAGAAAGAGGATATCGGCAAAACCCTCCAGCAGATCGCAGCTTACTATGCTTCCGACGCTGCTACGGCATTCAATCTCGGCCGCATAGCCCAATCCAGCATCCTGTTCGGCAAGGCCGGCGCCGTCTCGATGCAGGCTCCCTGCCCTTCCGTCGATTCCAGCTCCGTTTACAACGCAGCCCTTACGGCCTATATGGTCCAGAACTACGACAGGGCGATCGAGTACTACAAGAAGGCCCTTGAGATCGGATATGCATCCGAGGGTAACACTTATGCAGCCCTTTCGGAATGCCTTCTCCAGCAGAAGGACACCGTGGCGGCCCGCAAGGTTCTCGAGGAAGGCTTTGCCGCCTATCCCCAGAGCGACCGTATCATCACGAGCCTTATCGACTTCTACCGTATGGTGAACGAAGATCCTGCAAAGATTCTGGACCTTCTCGAGGAAGCGAAGGTGAAAATGCCTGACAATCCCGCCCTTTATTATGTGGAAGGCGATATCCTCGTAAAGATGAACAAGTATGATGAGGCTGTCCAGGCATACCGCAAATCCGCGGAAATCAATCCTCAGTACGAGTGGGGTTACTACGGAGAAGGTGTCCTCTGGTTCACCCGTGCCGTCGCCACTCAGGAAGAAGCTAACGCCCTGCCTTTCAACGAGTACCGCAAGTATGACGAACTGATCGCCCGTATGGGGGAGGAACTCAAGAATACCATCGAACCCTTCGAGAAGTGCTACTCCCTTACCCAGAATCAGGCCCTCAAGGATGCCGTCGCTGACAACCTCAAGAGGATCTACTTCGCCCTGCGCAACGAGTCTCCCGAGTACAAGGCAGCATACGAAAAGTACAATGCCATCGTAAGCGGCGAGTAAAGTGCGGAAAACTATAACCCTGGACGCTGTCGACCCTGTCGAAATCTACGGAGCCGGCAACAAGATACTCAGCGGGTTCTGCTCCTATTTCCCACACCTGAAGGTCGTGGCGAGAGGCAGTACGATAATCCTGGACGGGTCTGACTCCGACATTGCGGAGTTCGAGACCCGTTTCGGGCAACTTGTGGAGCGCCGGATGAGGAAGAGAAATCTTACTCCTTATGACGTGGAGGACATCTTCGACAGCGAAACATCTCCGGAAAAATACCGGCTCAGCGCGGACGCACCTATCGTCCACGGAACGGACGGGAAGCCCATCAAAGCGCGGAATCCGCGTCAGGAGGAACTGGTCAAGGCTTACTTTGACAATGACCTCATTTTCGCCGTGGGCCCCGCAGGGACCGGTAAGACTTATGTCGCAATCGCCCTTGCCGTAAGGGCGCTGAAGAACAGGGAAATCCGCCGGATTATCCTGACCCGTCCCGCCGTTGAGGCCGGTGAGCGGCTGGGATTCCTTCCCGGAGACCTCAAGGATAAGCTGGATCCCTATCTCCAGCCCCTTTACGACGCCCTGGAGGATATGATTCCCTCGAAGAAACTCCAGGAATTCATTGCGGACGGAATCATTCAGATAGCCCCCCTCGCTTATATGAGGGGACGTACGCTGGACCGGGCCTGCGTTATCCTCGATGAGGCGCAGAACACTAATCTCGGGCAGCTCAAGATGTTCCTCACCCGAATGGGCTCAAGCGCGAAATTCATCGTCACCGGCGATGCAACCCAGATAGACCTGCCCCGCCGGGGGGATTCAGGTCTGCTGACCGGAATCCGTCTCCTGGAGGGAGTGAAAGGAATACATATCGTAAGATTCGGGAATGAGGACATTGTCCGCCATCCCCTCGTTACTAAAATCGTCAAGGCATTCGATACTTACGAGGAAAGTAGGAGTGCCGGCCCCGAGACAGAATAGCCTATGAAAAAGTCAGCCATTTGGATACTCCTTTTGATTTCCCTGTCACTGACGGGGTGCGATTTCCTGCGCCGTGTCGCGGGAAGGCCCACATCGGCAGACATCGAGCTTCGGAGGGAGGCGATCGCCGCCGAAGAAAGGGCGGAAGCGGAGCGTCACGCCGCGAGGATGGACTCGATACGAAGAGTCCGGCAGCAGATGGAGGATTCGCTATCGGCCCTTGAGAACCACCTTCTGGACTCACTCTCAAAAACGAGCGCACCCGCTATCCAGCCTTCAAAACTGGGCGGTTTTTCCGCTGAGGTCCTTACCAGCCGCTACTATATTGTTGCCGGCGCTTTCAGGAGCCAGGACAATGCGGCAAGGAAGAAACAGCGCTGTGACGATGCCGGCTACCCTTCGACCGTCGTCCAGTTCAAGAACGGTTTTTACGCAGTGACGCTCTGTCCTTCGGACAATCTGAGGGAAACGGTCAATACCCTTAACCGTCTCCGTAAGGAAGGTGTATGCCCTCCTGACGGATGGATTCTGTTCAACGAATGAAAAAGGCCCTTCTCGCTATCGCAGCGCTCCTTTCCGGAGTGACAGTCCTTGCCCAGTACAGGGACGTCGCTTCGTCATACCAGGAACTGTACGACAGTGAGACGGTATCGCTGCTGAAGCGCCACGTCGGTTATATCGCCGGCGCGGAGATGGAAGGTCGTCTGGCCGGTTCGGAGGGGGAGCGGATGACCGCGGAGTATATCGCTTCCTGCTTTGAAGAATACGGTGTCGATGTAATCTCCCCCCGCGGCGGCGAAACGTTCGGAATCGTCCGTGAAAACGGCGACACGGTAAGCTCGAGGAACGTCATCGGATATATCCAGGGATGGGACAGCACCGTCAATGACCGGTATATCGTCATCGGCGCGAGGATGGACAATCTGGGCTCTGATACTTACACCGTTGACGGGGAGCCGGTTTCCCGCATCTACTACGGGGCGAACGGAAACGCATCCGGCCTTGCGATGCTCCTGGAACTCTCGAGAAAAATCTCTACGAACCGGATCCTATTCCGCAGGAGCGTCCTTTTTGTCGCTTTCGGCGCTTCGGAGTATACCCTTGCCGGCTCGTGGTACTTCCTGAACCGTTCGTTCGCTGATGTGGACAGGATAGACGCGATGGTGAACCTTGATATGGTCGGCGGCTCCGGTTCCGGATTCTACGCTTACACATCCTCCAATACGGATTTGAATTCAGTCGTTTCCGCCCTCCGGGGAGAACTGCTCCCTATCCTTCCGGTACTGACGACGGAGGAACCGTACACCGGAGATCACCGCGCATTCTACGACAGGGAGATTCCATCCGTCCTTTTCACCACCGGGCGTTACCCGGAGCACGATACCGGGAGGGATTCTTATGAAATCATCGATTTCGACAAGATGGAGAGGGAACTGGAGACGGTTTACTGCTTCTCGGAGAAACTATCCTCGGGAGAGGCGCCGCGTTTCCGCGAGAGCGCTTCAGCCCCGAAACGTTCAGATGTCGTAGCATATTCTGATACTGATGTGAAACCGGCCTTCTTCGGCAGCAGGAATCCTTCGACATTCTTGACGAAGTGGGTCTATCAATATGTCAAATACCCGTCCTATGCCCTTGAGAACGGGATTCAAGGCCGCGTAACGGTGGACTTTGTAATAGATGAGAAGGGTAATGTCACAGATGTGACAGTCGGACGTTCCGTACACGAGTCGCTGGATGCGGAGGCAGTCCGCGTCGTATCAGCTTCTCCCCGGTGGACCCCCGGGAGAAGGAACGGCAAAAAAGTGAAAGTTGCGATGTCGGTTCCCGTGGAATTCCGCCTTCAGAAGCGGTCTGACGGGTCTTTCGGCGTCAACGGTATTATAGTGAAACAATAAGATATGGACTACAATTTCAGGGAGATTGAGAAGAAGTGGCAGGAGTACTGGGCCTCGAACAAGGTGTTCAAGGCAGAGGAGAAGTCGGACAAGCCCAAGTATTATGTGCTGGATATGTTCCCTTACCCTTCCGGGGCGGGACTTCACGTCGGTCATCCGCTGGGGTACATCGCCAGCGATATCTTCGCCCGCTACAAGCGGCTGAAGGGCTTCAACGTGCTCCATCCGATGGGCTATGACGCGTTCGGCCTTCCCGCTGAGCAGTACGCAATCCAGACCGGCAGGCATCCGGAAGAGACGACGGACGCGAATATAGCCCGCTACCGCAGCCAGCTGGACCGTATCGGCTTTTCCTTCGACTGGGACAGGGAAGTTCGTACCTCGGATCCCGCTTACTACAAGTGGACACAATGGGCCTTCCTGAAAATGTTCGGCTCCTGGTATGACAACGACCTTGGAAAGGCAAGGCCCATCGAAGACCTCGAAAAGGCCTTCTCCGAAGGCGGGTCCGCCGCGGTCAACGCCGCTTCGTCGGACGCTCCGGAATTCACCGCCTCTGAGTGGAACGCTTTCTCCGAGAAGGAAAAGTCAGACGTTCTGATGCACTACAGGATAGCCTATCAGGGCGAATCCACAGTCAACTGGTGCCCTGCCCTCGGGACAGTGCTTGCAAATGACGAGGTCAAGGACGGCTATTCTGAGCGTGGCGGTCACCCAGTGTTCCAGAAGAAGATGACCCAGTGGCAGCTCCGGGTAAGCGCCTATGCGCCCCGCCTGCTGGAAGGTCTCGACGGCCTTGACTGGTCGGATTCCCTGAAGGAGATGCAGCGCAACTGGATAGGAAAGTCGCAGGGCGCGGAAATGGTCTTCCATTGCATTTGCGGCGACAACCAGTACGATATCACTATATTCACAACCCGCGCTGACACCGTTTTCGGTGTTACCTTCATGGTCCTCGCCCCGGAGAGCGAGTGGGTCGAAAAGCTTACCTTACCCTCCGAGAAGGCCTCCGTCGATGCATATCTGGAGAGCGTCAAGAAGCGTACGGAAAGGGAGAGAATCGCAGGAAAGACAGTAACCGGCGTCTTCTCAGGATCCTATGCGATCAACCCGCTTACCGGCGACAAGGTCCCCGTATGGATTTCCGAATACGTCCTTTCGGGATACGGCACCGGCGCAATTATGGCCGTTCCGGCCCACGACAGCCGCGACTATGCCTTCGCCCGCAAGTTCAACCTTCCCATAATCCCGCTTATCGAAGGTGCTGACGTTTCCGAGTCCAGCTTCGATGCGAAGGAAGGACGTATGATAAACAGCGGATTCCTTAACGGAATGGACGTCAAAGAGGCCATCCCCGCCGCAATCGACTACGTCGAGGCCCACGGGATAGGCCACCGTAAGGTCAACTACCGCCTCCGCGATGCCATTTTCTCCCGCCAGAGGTACTGGGGCGAGCCGTTCCCGATTTATTTCAAGGACGGAATCGCTACCCCCGTTCCGGAAGAGGGGCTTCCCCTCACCCTTCCGGAGATTTCCGAGTTCAAGCCCACCGATACCGGTGAGCCGCCGCTCGCAAGGGCCAAAGACTGGACCTTCGGCGGATACCCTCTCGAAAAGAGCACGATGCCCGGTTTTGCAGGCTCCAGCGCCTATTATCTGAGGTATATGGACCCGCATAATGACAATGCTCTCGTCAGCGAAGAAGCGGATGCATACTGGAAGGACGTGGATCTTTATGTGGGCGGTGCGGAGCATGCTACCGGCCACCTTATCTACTCCCGTTTCTGGAACAAGTTCCTCTACGACCTCGGTTATGTAAAGGAAGAGGAACCCTTCAAGAAACTCCTCAACCAGGGTATGATCCAGGGCCGTACTTCCTATGCATACAGGATTGTGGGCACGAACACCTTTGTCTCCGTGGGCCTTAAGGACTCCTACGAGACTACTCCCGTCAGGGTTGACATCTCGCTTGTGTATAACGACCGTCTTAACATCGAAGCCTTCAAGGCTTGGAGAGATGAATACAAGAGCGCGGAATTCATCCTCGAGGACGGCGAATACGTTTGCGGATGGGCTGTGGAGAAAATGTCGAAGACATTCTACAACGTCGTCAATCCTGACAATATCTGCGATACCTACGGAGCGGATACCCTCCGTCTGTACGAGATGTTCCTGGGGCCTGTTGAACAGGCAAAGCCCTGGGATACCAAGGGAATCGACGGCGTAAACCGTTTCCTGAAAAAGGTGTGGAGGATGTTCTGGGACCGCGAAAAGTGGCTCGTAACAGATGAAGAACCTACTCCGGAGGAGCTCAAGGCGCTCCATAAACTGATTGGCAAGGAACAGGAAGACATTGAAAGTTTCTCCTACAACACGACCATCAGCGCCTTTATGATAGCTCTCGGTGAACTCCAGGGGTGCTCCAAGAGGGCGATCCTGGAGCCTCTTCTGATCCTGCTTTCGCCGTTTGCTCCGCATATCGCAGAGGAGCTCTGGCACCAGCTGGGGCATGAGGACACTATAACCTATGCGAAATTCCCCGAGTACCGGGAGGAATACACCGTTGAGAACAAGATCAAGTATCCGGTTTCGTTCAACGGCAAGACCCGTTTCCTTATGGACCTTCCTGCTGATATGTCCAGGGAGGATATCGAAAAGACTGTCCGCGAGTACGAACTCACGGCAAAATATGCCCCTGACGGCATCGCGAAAGTCATCGTGGTGCCCGGAAGGATTGTAAATGTCGTATTGAGCAAGTAATATGCGTCCCCCGAAGAGCAAAGCACTGGCGGTGCTGCAAGACTATGGGCTGATATTATTCGGCTGCTTTGTCTATGTGATTTCGTGGACCTCGTTTATGATTCCGGGAGGAGTCGTGAACGGCGGCCTGACGGGTCTTTGCGCCATCATTGAACTTGGCACCGGACTTCCGGTGGCATACTCTTACATCGTCATCAATGCGATCCTTATCATCGTAGGATCCATCATTATGGGCCGCGGATTCGGTTTCAAGACAATCTTTGCAATCCTCGTCAATACGGTTCTTTTCCGTGTGATGCCCTTGTTTCCCGCCCTGCAGGCCGTCCCCGGAAACTTCCTCTTCGTAGAGGAGAGGATACTCATTCCGATTATCGGCGGTCTTTTGGAAGCGGTTGGAATTTCAATCATATTCTCCCGCGGAGGAAGTACCGGAGGAACTGACATTCTGGCTATCGTGATCAACAAGTTCTGGCCGGTATCGCTCGGACTCGTGTTCGTCCTTTGCGACCTCGTAATCATTGCGTCCATCCTCCTTATCCCGGGTAAGACTTTCAGCGACATGATTTACGGTTATGTGGCGATGATATGCTTCTCGCTGGGGGTGGATTATATTACTACAGGACGGAAATCCAGTGTCCAGCTGCTCGTCTTCTCGGACAATTACGAAAAAATCGCGGATTACGTAAACAAAGTGATGAACAGGGGTGTTACCGCCCTAAGTGCCGTTGGCTGGTATACCCGGAAGGATAAGAAAGTCCTGCTCATTATGGTCAGGAAATACGAGACCTCCCAGATTACCCGTGCCATAAAGGACATTGACCCCAAGGCCTTCGTCTCCATATCGCCGGCAACCGGCGTATTCGGAGAGGGGTTTGAAGAAATGAAAACAGGAATCAAGAAGAAAAAATGACTAGACTCAAGCAAACATTCTGGACCGGCCTCAAGGAGTGGGGCCTCATTACGCTGGGTATCCTCATATACGTGACGGGATGGACTACGTTCCTTTCCCCGCACAACCTCGTCGGCGGCGGAGTTACCGGTATAAGCTCGATAATCCAGTACGCGACTGCGGGAAAGATCCAGATGGGCTATTCCTACTTTGCCATCAACGTCCTCCTCCTTATTGCGGCGCTCATTATCCTTGGAAAGGGCTTCGGTGCAAAGACGGTTTACGCAATAGTGCTGGCTTCGCTGGGCCTCAGGCTCCTTCCGGACCTGATCCCACAGGATATCATAAACACTCTTGCTCTCCAGAACGGAAAGCTTATATCAACCCTGATGGGCGGAATAATGGCCGGTATCGGCATAGGTATGTCCATCTCGCAGGGGGGAAGTACCGGAGGAACGGACATCATTGCGATCATCTATACAAAATACCGCAATGTCTCGCCCGGAAAAGTCATCCTTTTCCTGGACTTCATAATCATCGTATCCTCGCTCCTTGTCCCTTCAGTGGTCTTCGATGTGGACCCGGTCACAGGTGCTCAGCTTTTCGATGCTGCGGGTAATCCTGTCTCTCATCTGATGCCGTTCTCGGAGAAGGTTACCACGGTCGTTTACGGTCTTCTCCTTGTGACAGTGAACAGTTATGTGATTGATATGTACATCAACGGTTCCCGTCAGAGTGTCCAGCTGTTCATCCTTTCCAAGAAGTATGCGGAGATTGCCGATGCAATCACCCACGACCTTCATCGCGGCGTGACCGTCCTTGACGGTAAGGGCTGGTACACGAAGGCTGAGACTCAGATTCTTATGGTCGTTACCCGCAAGACGGACCTTAACCTGCTTCTGCGCTACATCAAGGCTATTGACGACCAGGCGTTCCTTTCCGTTTCTTCCGTCAACGGCGTCTATGGAAAGGGCTTCGACACCATCAAGGGATCAAGGAAAAAGTGAGGCGTAAATCCCTTATACTCCCGCCTTTGAAATCCGTTCCGGAGGATGTCCCTTCAGCTTCGGACTCTTTCCTTTATGACAAGTGCTGCGCATATATGTCGGAGAGCCGTCCTTTCCTTATCCAGGGATTTTCGTCGGACGACCTTGCCCGTAACATGGGCACAAACCGCCGCTACCTTTCAAGAGCGGTTAATATGATGGCAGGGAAGAGTATCAGGGATTATATAAACTATTACCGTGTGATGTATGCGGCAGAGCTTTGGCTTCGCAATCCCGCTCTCAAGGTTTCCGCTCTTTCTGACCTGTCCGGCTTCACGAGTCCGGACTCTTTCAGCGATGCTTTCAAAAAGGTAATGAAAAAAACTCCCACCGAGTGGAGGTCCACCGGCGGGAGTGTCTTAAAGTAGGTCTTTCCTGATTACTGCTCGTCAGGTCCCTGGTCCTGAGGTCCGTGGGGCTGGCCGCCCTGAGGGCCGCCCTGGAAAGGTCCCTGAGGGCCTCCCTGCTGTGCGCCCTGGCTCTGCTGGTACATCTTCTCGAATGCCTTGTTGAGAGCCTCGCTGTAGCGGTCGATGTCCGCGATGTTCTGGGCCTTCACTGCTTCCTTGAGGAGGTTGACATTGCTTTCGACCTCGCTCTTGACGTCAGCGGGAACCTTGTCTGCGTTCTCGCGGAGGAACTTCTCCGCCTGGAAGCAGAGTGCGTCTGCACTGTTGATCTTGTCGATACGCTCCTTCTCTGCCTTATCCGCAGCTTCATTTGCCTTAGCCTCGTCCCTCATCCTCTGGATTTCAGCGTCAGAAAGGCCGGAAGAGGCTTCAATCCTGATGTGCTGCTCCTTGCCGGTTGCCTTATCCGTAGCGGAGACGTTCAGGATACCGTTGGCGTCAATGTCGAAGGTAACTTCGATCTGGGGTATTCCGCGGGGTGCGGGTGCGATTCCGTCGAGATGGAACACTCCGATCTGCTTGTTGTCGCGGGCCATCGGACGCTCTCCCTGGAGAACCACGATCTGCACTGAAGGCTGGTTGTCTGCCGCGGTGGAGAATATCTGGGACTTCTTTGCAGGGATGGTAGTGTTGGATTCGATGAGCTTTGTCATAACTCCGCCGAGGGTCTCGATACCCAGCGATAGGGGAGTGACATCCAGCAGGAGCACATCCTTCACATCGCCGGCGAGGACACCGCCCTGGATAGCTGCGCCGATAGCGACAACTTCGTCGGGGTTCACGCTCTTGTTGGGTTCCTTGCCGAAGAAGTTCTTCACGAGTTCCTGGACATAAGGAATACGTGTCGATCCGCCTACGAGAAGGACCTCGTCAATGTCGGAAGGGCTCAGATGGGCATCAGCAAGCGCCTGACGGCAGGGGGCGATGCTCCTCTGGAAGAGGGCGTCGGAGAGCTGCTCGAACTTAGCCCTTGTGAGGGTTTTCACGAGGTGTTTCGGGATACCGTCGACGGGCATAATGTAAGGCAGGTTGATGTCTGCGGAAAGCTGGTTGGAAAGCTCGATCTTAGCCTTCTCGGCAGCTTCTTTCAGCCTCTGGAGCGCCATCGGATCCTTCTTCAGGTCGATTCCTCCGTTTTCGGCAGCGAACTCTGCTGCGAGCCAGTCGATGATTACCTGGTCGAAATCATCACCACCGAGGTGAGTGTCACCATTGGTGGAGAGAACCTCGAACACGCCGTCTCCGAGCTGGAGGATGGAGATATCGAAAGTACCGCCTCCGAGGTCATATACTGCGACCTTCATATCCTTTTCCTTCTTGTCGAGGCCGTATGCAAGGGCGGCTGCCGTTGGCTCGTTGATGATACGTTTAACGTCAAGTCCTGCGATACGTCCGGCTTCCTTGGTTGCCTGACGCTGGGAGTCACTGAAGTATGCGGGAACGGTGATGACAGCTTCCGTAACCTCCTGGCTGAGATAATCCTCGGCCGTCTTTTTCATCTTCTGGAGAATCATTGCGGAGATTTCCTGAGGAGTGTAAAGCTTGCCGTTGATGTCAACCCTCGGGGTGTTGTTGTCACCTCTTTTTACATCGTAGGGGACTCTCTCGACTTCCTTTCCTACCTGATCGTAAGTCTCGCCCATGAACCTCTTGATCGAGAAGATCGTGTTCTTGGGGTTCGTGATGGCCTGACGCTTTGCAGGGTTTCCAACCTTGCGCTCGCCGCCGTCTGTGAATGCAACCACCGAAGGGGTGGTACGTGAGCCTTCGTTATTGATGATGACGGAGGGCTGGTTCCCTTCCATTACCGCCACGCAGGAGTTCGTGGTTCCAAGGTCAATTCCTATAATCTTTCCCATAGTCTATAATGTTTTTTTCGTTTTCGTTTCATCCGCCCTTTCCGGGACGGCGTAACAGGATAATCGAACTTTGTGCCACGCCCGCCGATATGACAATTTGGCAGAGAAAACGTTCTCCTTTATGACAGCGGCACAGGTCTCGAAACAAATGCGGACTCTTGGAAACTTTCAAAAAATTTATTATCTAGTAATCAATATCTTACGTCCTTGTTTTGTTTGTATTTTACTTTTGTGCGAAAACTTTTACGGGGTAAATTAGTGCGTTTTTATTAATCCGTTTGATTATGAACACTGAAACCCTTAAACTGCTGCTTTTTGGATCATCCTGCATCGCGCTTTGCCTTGCAGGCATTTCCGTTTATCTGTGGATCAGGCTTCGCGGCACCAAGCGCCGCGTTGACCGCGCTTTCCCTCCGGGAGATATAAAGGAGAGCGAGAGCGACCTGTATATCCGAAGTTGCCATTATATGGCAGAGACACGCCCCTACCTGAATCCGGATTTTACAATAAGCGACCTTTCCGCCAGCCTTCTGACAAATACCGCCTATCTTTCGAAGGCCATAAACCAAATGTCCGGGAGGAATTTCAGAAATTACGTCAATTATTACCGTGTGAACTATGCCAAGGAACTGTTCACAAAAGACAAGACCCTGACTGTGAAACAGCTGGCTAGCATATCGGGCTTCAGCAACACAACGTCTTTTAATAATGCTTTCAAGACCCTTTGCGGGGATTCCCCTGGAGCCTGGTGTAAAAAGACCCGCATGGGGTGGACAGGAAAGCACTAAAACACTAAAACAGAAACTATGGATGTAATAGCAGAAGTCCTTATCATTTCCCTCTCTGCCGCTTTTATCTCATCCCTCATTGCAACTCTGTTCGTCCACGTTTGGTCGAGGTCTGTCATTCAGGAAAAGGAACTGGAAATTACGGCCCTGAAGCTTAAGGCCGATACCCTCGCAAAACAAATAGAATCGGAGCAGAAGCGCTGCGAACTTATCCGCTGCGATGCGGAGTCCCGTGTCCTTACCGTGTTGGATTATTTTTCCACCCCGGACCGGGAGCTCCCGATGGACTTTTCTCCCGCCGTGAAGCTGATGGAAACAGAATTGGAACTGTTCAGGAATCTTGCGACACTGATGGCCCTTCTGAGGCCCTTATTCCTCGAAGAGCTCCGCTCAAAAGACCTTTCCATTCCGGAGTGCGGTTACTGCTGCGCCCTTGTGTTCGGGTTCTCGCCAAAGGAACGGAAGTTTTATGCGCTGAATTCCGTTATCCGTTCGAAAATCGGCCTTGACCCGCACAGCACAAACCTGTCAATCTACCTGAAGGACCTCTTCCAAAGGTGCGGATAATTCCGTATCTTTGCAGGGCTATAACGATAATATGCCTTACAGGAAACTTTCAGAGGAAGAATACAGGTCCGTCGAAGGCCGGATTCTCTACGAGGACAATCACCTCCTCATCTTCAACAAGAAGGCCGGAGAGATAGTCCAGGGAGACAAGACCGGTGATGAGCCCGTCAGCGAAACGCTGAAGGCTTTCATTGCGGAGCGCGACTGCAAGGGCGGCAACGTCTTTATGGGCGTCCCCCACCGTCTTGACCGCCCTGTCAGCGGCGTCGTCGTGTTTGCGAAGACCTCCAAGGCGCTCGAGCGCCTCAGCGAGCTCTTCCGTACCGGAGATGTCCACAAACGCTACTGGGCCTTGACGGCGGTAAAGCCTGACCCGGAGGAAGGAACGCTGGAGAACTGGCTTGTCCGTAACGAAAAACTGAACAAGTCTTTTATCAGCCCGTCCGCCCGCGAGGGCGCGAAGCACGCCCGTCTCCGCTACCGTTTCCTCCGTTCGACGGAGCGATATCACCTTGTGGAGGTCGAACTCCTCACGGGACGGCATCATCAGATCCGCTGTCAGCTTGCCGGAATAGGCTGCCCAATCAAGGGAGACCTCAAGTACGGCGCACCCCGTTCCAATCCTGACGGAAGCATATCCCTTCACGCGCGGAGCGTCTCTTTCATCCATCCGGTCAAAAAGACTCTCCTGGAGACGGAAGCTCCCGTCCCGGACTCCTGGAAAGGAATTTAATTGTTATATTTGCAGGCTTATTTGAAACTCAGATATGGGAAGAATCATACTTACCGGAGACCGTCCCACCGGAAAACTTCATCTGGGACACTATGTGGGATCGCTACGCAACAGGGTGGTGCTGCAGAACGAGGGCAATTACGACAGGATGTTCGTGTTCATCGCGGATGTCCAGGCGCTCACTGACAACGCCGCGAACCCGGAGAAAGTCCGGCAGAACATAATCGAGGTCGCCCTCGACTACCTCTCCTGCGGACTCGACCCTTCCAAGGTTACAATCTTCATCCAGTCGATGATTCCCGAGCTCCACGAAATGACCCAGTTCTTCTCGAATCTGGTGACCGTCGCCCGTCTCCAGCGGAATCCTACCGTCAAGACGGAGATAAGGATGAGAGGTTTCCAGGACGAGAACGGCCAGGAAGCCGCTTTCGGAAGCGGAGTTCCCGTAGGGTTTTTCACCTATCCTATCAGTCAGGCCGCTGATATCTGCGCATTCAAGGCTACGACCGTCCCCGTCGGAGAAGATCAGGAGCCTATGCTGGAACAGTGCCGTGAGATAGTGAGGAGTTTCAACTCCACTTACGGCGAAGTGCTTGTAGAGCCGGATATCCTCCTGCCTTCGAACCTTGCCTGCCGTCGCCTCCCCGGAACTGACGGAAAGGCGAAGATGTCGAAGTCGCTCGGCAACTGCATCTACCTCAGCGATGACCCCAAGGAAGTTGAACGCAAGGTCAAGTCTATGTTCACGGATCCCGGCCACCTTAAGGTCGAAGACCCCGGAAAGATTGAAGGCAATACCGTATTCTCCTATCTCGATGCATTTGTCGAGGAAGGAGACTTTGAACGTTTTCTCCCCGAGTATCCCAACCTCGATGCCCTCAAGGACCACTACCGAAGGGGCGGACTCGGCGATATGAAGTGCAAGAAATTCCTTCTTGCCGTCCTTCAGGACCGTCTTGAGCCCATCCGCGAACGCCGTCATACCTTTGAACAGGACATCCCCGGAGTCTATGATATCCTCCGCAAGGGAAGCGAGGCTGCGCGTGAGGTCGCTGCGAAGACCCTTCACGAAATGAAGGCGGCGATGCGGATCAACTACTTCGAGGACGAGGCCCTTATTGCTTCCCAATCAAAAAAATACAATGGGTAAGACAGTACGAAGGACATTCCCGGTCCAGGGAATGGGCTGCGCCGCCTGTGTCGCAAGGGTTGAGAATACCCTGAGGCAGCAAAGCGGGGTCCAGGATGCGAGGGTTTCCCTTGCCTCGAACACCGCAAGCGTTGACTTTGACCCTGCCGTCTGTTCTCCTGAAGGCCTTCGCGACGCCGTCAGGAATGCTGGCTACGAGCTTCTTGTGGACGGGGACGACGAAGACGGCTCATCATTCGATGAAGCGGAAAAAGCTCAGGAAGATACTCTCCGCGCCCTCAGGAAGGATACTGTCATCTCTGTCGTATTAGCAGTCCTTGTGATGCTCATCAGTATGGGCTTCAAGGATTTTCCCGGCAAGGGCTTTGTCCTATGGGCCCTTGCGACTCCTGCAGTCGGATGGACCGGAAGGCGTTTTTTCAAAGCCGGGTTCCGGGGGCTTGCTCACGGCGCGGCGAATATGGACACCCTCGTCGCCCTCTCCGTTTCGATTTCTTACCTTTTCAGCGTATTCAACCTGCTTTTCCCGGGGGTATGGACCTCGAGGGGGATGGAACCGCACCTTTACTTTGAATCCTCGACGATGATAGTCGCCTTCATTCTCGTGGGCCGGCTTATCGAAGAAAAAGCGAAAATGCGTACCGGAAGCGCTGTCAGGGGACTTCAAAAACTCCAGCCTTCAATCGGAGATGTCCGTCCCGGTGACGTCCTGACGGTAAAGCCTGGCGACGCCGTTCCGGTGGACGGTATCATCGAGTCTGGAGAATCCTATGTCGATGAAAGTATGCTGACGGGCGAGCCTATGCCTGTACTGAAAAAGGCCGGCGACAAGGTATATGCCGGTACGCTTAATCAGAACGGTTCCTTTATGGTCCGAACCGTAAGCGCCGGAGCAAAGACTCTCCTCTCTTCCATAATAGATATGGTTCGGGAGGCTCAGGGCAGCAAATCGCCGGTCCAGAGACTTGTGGACAAGATTGCTGCGGTGTTCGTTCCTGTGATAATGGGCATTTCGGTGCTGACGCTTATCGGCTGGATAGTCTTGTCTCCGGAGGATGGAGTTACGATGGGCCTGCTTTCAATGGTCTCCGTGCTTGTCATCGCCTGCCCGTGCTCGCTCGGGCTCGCAACTCCCACTGCGGTCGTGGCGGGAATTGGAAAAGCTGCGTCCGAAGGAATCCTTGTGAAGGATGCGGCAAGCCTGGAGTCCGCATCGAAAGTGGATATTGTCGTAATGGATAAGACCGGAACCCTTACGAAGGGGAAACCGGCGGTGACGGATTCCATATGGGCCGATACTCCCCGTTCGGGCGAGGTCCGTGACGCCCTCTATTCATTGGAAAAGCGGAGCGGACACCCTCTTGCATCGGCAATAGCCCGGTCCCTTGCCGGAGCGAAGATAGAGCCGGTGTCGGAGTTCAAGTCCATCTCCGGGAAGGGGGTCGAAGGCATTGTCGGCGGGGTCCGCTATTTTGCCGGGAACGAGGCGCTTCTCGGGGAGGTGCGTCCCCTGCGCGTTCCATCGGCGCTGGATGAGAGCATCCTCCGGTGGAGGGAAGAGGGGAAAACCCTCGTTATCCTTTTCGATGAAAAGGAGGTCTATGGAGTCGTTGCCATCTCGGATACTGTCCGCGAAGGCGCAGCCGCTGCTGTCCAGTCCCTTTTCCGTCGCGGCGTGCAGGTCCATCTCCTTACGGGAGACACCCCCGAATCTGCGGAAAGGACGGCCCGTGAAACCGGAATCGAAGTATTCAAGGCCGGGGTCCTTCCGGGGGAAAAATCGGATTATATCGCATCGCTCCAGGCTGCTGGGCACCGCGTTGCAATGGTCGGGGACGGAATCAACGACAGTGCGGCCCTTGCACGGGCGGATCTGGGTATTGCGATGGGAAGCGGAAGCGATATCGCGATGGACTCGGCTATGGTAACGATAGTACGCCCGGATATCTCGCTGGTAGCTTCACTTATGAGACTCTCGTCGAAGACCGTGAGGATTATAAAGGAGAATCTTTTCTGGGCCTTCCTATATAATATATTGGCCGTGCCCGTAGCGGCAGGAGTCCTGTATCCTTTCAGCGGATTCCTCCTCAGTCCGATGATTGCCGCGGCCTGTATGGCTCTTTCGAGCATTACCGTCGTTTCGAATTCGCTGCGCCTGAGAAGGTAGGCGGCTTACCATTTCTTGAACGGATTGACTGAGAGGTATGAGTTGTAGTATCTCCGGTCACCGGTGACTTCTTCAGCGAGCCACCCGGGCCGGGGAAAATCCTCATCCTCGCTGCGGAGTTCGATCTCAGCCATCACAAGGCCCTCGTTTTCCCCGAGGAACTCGTCCACTTCCCACTTCCTTCCGTCCGGGAGTGGAACTATGTTACGAATCTTTTCGATTCTTCCGCTTTTTGCAAGGGTGAAAAGCGCCTCCGCGTCCTCAAGGCGGATTTTCGTTTCCCATTCAAAGCGGGATAAGCCCACGGTGGGTCCCTTTATGGTAAGGAATCCCTCGTCGTCCCGTATCCTTATCCTGACGGTATTGCCTCCGTCATGGGCAATATACCCCTGCCGGATCCGGTACTGTTTAACCGTATCCTTCCTGTAACCGCAGCCGCGGACAAGGAATTTTCTCTCGATTTCTGTGTTTTTCATACGAGGTATCGTGACATATCCTTCCCTTCCGCGAGGCCTGCCCGGATGAAAGAGGAAGAAATCGTGGTAATCCTCTTATTTAATAAGGTAATGTTATAGGAAGGATTCTCGCGAAGCAGCGACGCTTTCGCCCTGCCGCGGTGACTACCCCTGCGGGGAAAGACGGCGATCCCGTATTCCGTAAGAATCCTCCTGTAATCCTTCCACTGCCTGATTACGTCAAGATTGTCCGCGCCCATGACGACTACAAATTCATTTTCCGGTTCCCTCGCCTTCAGGGCGTCGAGGGTCCTTATCGTATAGTGCGGCGGGTCCATCCGAAGTTCGATGTCATCCACCATCACGTCCAGCTCCGGATACCGGCCCATAACCGCTTTTGCCGCCTCGTAGCGGGCGGGGCCGCTCCGGGCGTTGGAAGCGTCTTTGAAAGGATTTTGCGGGGAGACGATAAGATACACCCTGTCGAATCCCGCGTCGCCAGTAAGGTAACGGACAATCTCGAGATGCCCGATGTGCATCGGGTTGAAACTTCCGGAATAGACTGCTACTTTCATCGTGCAAGGAAATCGTCCACGAGTGCCTCTGCCTGGGCATAGGCGGTGTCCAGGTCATCATTGACGAGAATACGGTCGAAAAGGGGAGCGTAGGTCATTTCCTCCGCGGCCTTCGCTACACGTTCCGCGATTGCTTCAGGGGAGTCCGTGCCGCGAAGGATCAGCCGTTCGCGGAGTTCCTCGACGGACGGTGCCTGGATAAAGACGGAAAGGGCCTTTTCGCCGAAGTAACGTTTAAGGCTTACTCCTCCTTTTACGTCAACGTCGAAAATAATGACGTGTCCCTTGTCCCAGATACGGCGCACCTCACTTTTGAGCGTCCCATAGAAACGTCCCTCATATACTTCCTCGTGCTCGACAAATTCATCACGGGAGATTCTTTCGCGGAACTCGTCGCCGGAGAGGAAATAATACTCCACTCCGTCCTTTTCCTCGCCCCTCGGGGGGCGGGATGTCGCGGAGATTGAGAACTCGATTTCTGGGTGGAGCCCAAGGATATGGTTAACGATGGTGCTCTTGCCGGATCCGGAGGGCGCAGAGAAGATGAGAACTTTTTCTTTCATAATGGCAAATTTAAGATAATCGGCGGAAAAACAAAAGGGCAGAGTGCCGCCTCGGTGCCGATTTTGGGGATTAATAAAAATTTTTAAAAAATTTCTTCAAAAAAATTTGCTAGTTCAAAAAAAAGGCGTACCTTTGCATTCCCGTTTGAGAGAACGGGATTTTTTGCGGCCTTATGGAAGCAAAATTTTTTTGACTCAAGATTAATTGAGTTCTTTGACAAGACTGGAAAAAGTACAAGCAAGTACCGGAATGAAATTGTAACAGATTTTGTTCAAGAAAACGAGCGTTAATTTCTTTTAAGGAATTAAGGGTGTCGGGATCGAGCTAGAAATATGTAATATACAATGAAGAGTTTGATCCTGGCTCAGGATGAACGCTAGCGGCAGGCTTAACACATGC
>FLNX01003829.1_pt1 | contig 28335 bp, 13 predicted proteins | sample 1140341 | NCBI WGS metagenome assembly FLNX01 (sample SAMEA3878208, study PRJEB12797) | bioreactor metagenome | biome: Moose rumen | place: Sweden | collected 2011-10 | reverse complement strand
GGACTTGATTCTTTGTCCGCGCACAAGACAAAAGCAAGAACGGGACAACCAGGATGGAAAGGGCTCTTTTCATGGAGGTTCAGGTTTACTTGTTAAACTGCCAGTCATCCAGTTCGGCACTGCCGGTGAGGATGATGTAGAGCGTATGGACGCCGCTTCCCGTGGTGCAGGAGACCGTCCGGTCCTTCCAGTCGCTTCCTGGACCGGTCACGGTGACAAAGTCATCGGCATCGGCGCTGTCCAGACGGAATGAGACGTTTCCCTCTCCTTTCAGGCGGCATGATACGGACTTGGCACCGGAGGCAAAGTCCACGTTACGCACCTCTATGACGCCCGTTTTGGGCTTGTTGGCCGTCTTGCACGGGGTTCCGCGGGAAACCGTCATGTGGCCGGGCGTATCGGTCGCATTGAAAACGATGCCCAGGGTGGCGGCACAGGTCGCAGCCTGCTGCCGGGTAAAAGGATTGAGGTTCTTGATGGCGCTCACGCCCTTTTTGGTGGGAATGCATTCGTGGATGACCACATTCTCCTCATCCACTGCTATCTGGTCCACGTAAATGCTTCGGAATCCGCCGTCAGAGCCAAGACATTCCTGCATCAGGTTGGTCTGGTAGAACAGGTACCATTTGCCCTGATATTTGTGCAGGTGGGTGTGGTTGTTGGTGTAACCCATGTTGTTCTCTCCGGGGTTCTTGAAGTAGTTGGCGCCGTAGGTCCAGGAGTCAGTAACAAGCGGAGTCTTGCTGGTAAAGTAGTTCATGCTGCACATGGTGGGCTTTGTGCCGCCATGCTCCCAGGGCGAGTGGTCGCTCCAGTCGTTGTTGAACGTATAGACGTACGTTCCGCCGATGAAGTTGAGTTCGTTGGCCTCAAAATGGTAGGGAGAGGGCAGTTTCACCGGTTTTCCGTCGATGGTATGAAGGTCCTCTTTCAGTTTGGCGATCCAGCCCTGGCCGCTGCCGAAGGCTACCCACGCCACGCCGCTGTCATCCACCACGGCGCCGGGGTCGAAGATGGCGCCGCTGTCCTTGACGGTCTCGTTGTTTCCGTCAATGAGGCTGGTGTTCAAGGGGGAGGTCCATGGACCTACAGGGGATTTGGCTTGAATCACGCCTGTTCCCCAGCCGCTGTTGGAAAAGTAGAGGGAAAAGAGGGTGCTTCCGTCGGCCTGGGGTACGCTGATGATGCTGGGGGCCCATGACGCGATGATCCATGGGGCAATCTCGCCAACCGGAATGAGTCCGTGGTAAGTCCAGTTCACCATATCGTCGGTGGACATCATCACCAGGGACTTGATTTTCTCGTAGGTGTTGCTTGGGGCCTCTTCGTACTGCTGGTGGTCGTTGGTGCCATAGACATAGAGGCGCCCTTCGTATTCGATGGCGGTGGGGTCGGCACAGAACTGGAAGTCCAGCAGAGGATTGGCCATGCCGGTCCCAAGTTTCAGGGAGGTCACCACTGTGGTCTTGGACGGATCATCGGGCTCATCCTGTTCCACCGGCGGAACGACCGGTTCCTCCGGTGGTTCATGGCTGATCGGATTCTCTTGTCCGGAACAACCGGGACCGAAAAGCAGGAAAACTACGGAGAAAAGGGCAAACAATCGTTTCATTTTACTGCCAATCATTGTTTTCAACCATTATAGCTTGTTCAACAGAACCAGCCCGCCGTGGGGCTGCAGGGTCACTTTTACGGTGCCGTCGGTTTTGATTTTCAACGGATTGAGTGTAGGTATCCCCTTCTTGTCATCCACGTAGCAGTTCACGGTCTGGCCTGCGAACATGGGGAGGTCCATCGTGAGTTTCAGAGGCTCCTTCAGGGCATTGAGGCCGGCCACATACCACTGGTTGCCATGACGGCGGGCCAGCACTACATATTTGCCGGGATAGCCGTCTATGAAGCGGGTCTCCTCCCACGTCGTCGGGAGCCCTTTCAGGAAATCCAGCTCAAACGCCGGCACTTCCGTGAGGTTGTTGGGATAAAGGGCCACGCATTGGATGCTGCTCTGGTTGGTGATGCCGGAAGCCAGCTCGAAAATGTCCGTAGTGCTGCGGGTGTGGCGGCTCCTGTTGTCACGGCTCATGTGACGGTTCAGGATAATACCGCCCCAGTCCATGCTGGCCACGGCATTGCGGCAGAAGGGATGGATGGTAAGGTCGAAGGCCTCCCGCGCCGCGTCCTCTTCCGTAAAATAGACGTTCTCACTGGCCATCACGGCCTCGGAAGAAGCGTAGTTGGGATACATGACTTCCCAGCCTCGCGGCAGGGTGCAGCCGTGGAAAATCACCTGCAGGCCGTAGCGGTTGGCATCGGAAAGGATATCCTCATACAACTGGAGGGTTTCCTGCTTGTCTCCGCCGAAGAAGTCCACCTTGATGCCCTTTACGCCGATGGTGCGGAGCCACTTCATTTCCCGCTCGCGGGCGATGGCCGTGTTCATGCAGTGCTTGGGTGTCTGCGGGGCGTCATTCCAATAACCGTTGCTGCTGTACCAGAGCATCAGGCTCACGCCTTTGGACCGTGCATAAGCCGAGAGTTCCGCCATCCGGTCCCGGCCGATCTGCTGGTCCCACCAGTTGTCCACCAGGCAGTATTCGAAGCCCATGGATGCAGCCAGGTCAATCATCTGCACCTGATCGTCCCAATTTACGGAATCGTCCTGCCACAGCAGCCAGCTCCAGGTGTATCGGCCTCCTTGATACGGGGCGGAAGACTCATAACGCGGCTCCACCAGGTCAAAGGCCGTGGTGGCTTCCACGAGCGTTCCGAGCGGGCCGATGGTGATGGTCCGCCAGGGTGTGGTCAGCGGCAGGGCACAGGCTGCGCCGCTTGTTCCGTAGCCTCCGTTCTCGTCCGGATAAGGATAGGCTATGGTGTATCCCTTTCCTTTTTGATACTCACCCAGATGCGCACCGCAATAACCGCTGTCCACACCGGTTTCGCTGACCAGCGCCCAGGTATCGCCCAAATGGAACAGGCAGGGGAAGGAATACCCGTGGCCGAACTCGGACGGGACATCCATCGGCGCATCGGGGGTATAGACTTCCTCATAGCTGGGACGGGCATGCGCCCAGCGGCTCCCGGGTTCCGCCAGGGGACAGATAAACGTGGTCGTTCCTTCCGGAAAGTTGAAACTGCTGTGCTCCCCAAGCACCAGCGTCCGCTGCAGGTCCGGGTCTCGGTCCGGATGCTGGACCGCGAGGTTGTAGCGGAAAGCCACGTCGCTGTCAGACACCCGGAAAGTGACGGTCAGGACCCGGCCCTCCCGGCCCTCGTAGGTGGCCGTGAGCTCGTTGGCAATGTAGTCACTGTGAGCCGTCTTGGTGGTGCGCATGTCGTAATGTTTTTCCACCCTGGACTCCTCCACCTGCGTAAGCGTAAGGTCTTTTGTAAGGTCTCCGATGCTGGTCACCAGTCCCAGCGAAGACTCTCCCAACACGGTTTGCCCGTTATAGGAAACAGTGTACATCGCACGTCCGGAAGGATTGCTCAACGTGACCTCCAGCGCACCTGAGGGGGATTTTACGCTCACCGGCTGCTCCAGGGCAGCCAGCGCGGAGAGGATGCCGAGGGTAAGAATCATTTTCATAGGGAAAAATACGAATTATCCTTCAAATTAGAAAAGAAGGCCCGGGAATTCTGACTTCCGGGCCTCCTTTTCGGGTGCCGCTACTGGTTTTTCTGGATACGGATGTTGTCAATGCCGAACAGGAGATCTTCCGTGTTCCCGCCCCAGTCATATTGCATGATGCGGATACGGTTCACTTTCTTGGCCTTAAAGTCTCCGTACGTGGAGAATCCGAAGGTGTCCAGCGAAATGTTCACTTCGAACCATTCTCCCAGTACTTCTTCGCCGTCATCGTTCACCAGGGTCTTTCCGGTAGGAACTCCTTCGTTCCAATCCCAGCCCACGGCATCCAGGCCGAATTCTTCCCCGCCCAAGCACTGGAAGAAGTAGTTCAGGAACGAGTAATTCCAGGTGGCTGCATTGTAGGCCTCGAAGGAGAAGCTCAGTTTGCTGGCCGGGGTATTGTCCGGGTAGTCCGGAAGCGGGAAGGGCTCACAATCATCCCCTCCCTCGTCAAAGGCTCTCCAATAGAGCATGGTTCCCCACCAGTTCCAGGCACCGGAATTACAGTCGAACCAGGCATAGGCGCCGGAGGAGCTGAAAGGAGCAGCTGTGCCATCGGCCTCTGTGGGATAATCGCAAGAAGGAGCCCAGCCCACGTTGGCACCCATGGTGTCAAAGTCCAGCAGGAGCGTGCTCCTGTCATAGAATTCCATCGTGGAGATTCCGCCGACGGCCGATACCGACAACGTGGAGACCGTCGCGGCAGGAGGCTCCGGCATCCTGAAGGAGAGCGAGAGTCCGTCGGAAGCGACCGTCAGGTCTTCACCGGTCAGGATGACATCACCCACGGCCACATAGTCCACCCCAATGAAATAGTCCCCCGTAAGGGTGACGGTCTCTCCCTTTACAGGCATCTGGGAGGAAATCCTGAACAGCTCGGGCGGAGGCAGTTTGGAGAAGCGGACGTAGCTGACGTTCTGGACGGTCTGCAGCACGAAGTAGCCTTTGTCATAGTTCAGGGAAGGCATGTCAAAAGTCATTACGGAGGCGGTGACGTAGGTCTTGGACTTCGGGTCCAACTGCCTGTCAAGCGACAGTTCATAAGTCACTTCCGTTCCGTTCAGTCCGCGGATTTCGTTTTCCGTCATACCGGACAGTTCCTTGTCCGTAAAGAAGATTCTCTGGACATCCAGGAAATTGCTGCCGGACACCGTCATGGCTTCTCCGACCACCAGCGGATAAACCTCCCCTTTGAAACTGGCGATGGATGCTGCCGGTGCCAGCACCTTGAAAGCGTACGTTGCTTCGCCATAAGGCGTTACCACACGGATCTCGTCCGGGAGATCCTTGTTCCAGACGGTGAGTTCAAAGCCATCCTCTTCGGAGGGAATGGTGACGATGATGCTGTGGTCCGTGTTCATCGTGGCATTGAAGAAGATATCCTGGCCGTTGATGTAAAGGTTCTTGGCGTTGGACAGGTGCTCTCCCAGCACGGCAATCATCTGCCAGGTGCTGGCCTGGGTGAAAAGGCTGTCGGCATAGGCAGGGTCCGGGACGCGGACACCGGTGATGACGGGCGGAAGCCTGTCTTCTTTTGAGCAGGAAACCGTCACGAGGGCCGCCAGAGCCGCCACCGCAAGCAGTATTTTTATACCAATGTGTTTCATGTTCTGTCTTGTATAGGGTTATTCTCCAAAGTCATAAGGAACCGGGTCTTCGGACAGTTTGGGATTCTGGAGGACATCGGTTTCCGGATAGGGGATGAAAATGTTTACGGGGGTCACCTTGACGGGAACGTAATCGCTGTAGTTGGTCATGTAGTCCGTCAGGGAGAAAGCCGGATTGTCGCTCCAGATTTCATTGCCGTCCGCGTCGGTGTAATTGACCGGCAGGTAGATGAGCATTCCGTCATCAAGCTTCTGGACCCCGCCGTCATGGATGGTGATGCCGCGGTACTGCTTGTTGTTGAAGTAGTCCAGCATATAATCCGGCTTCCACATATACCAGGACACCATGTCGTACCAATTGCAGTATTCCATGCAGAATTCGATGCGGCGGTTGACGATGATGTCTTCGAACGTAACGGAGGATACGGCCGGCAGTCCGGCTCTCTCCAGGAGCGCATTATAGGAATCCAACCCGCGGCCGGAAGTCAGTTTGTCACTATTCCCCAGACAGGCCTCGGCATGGGTGAGGAGGACATCGGCATAACGGAGAATGTAGGTATTGAGGGGGGAGGCCATCATGGCCAGATGGCCGTCCACGTCGCACTTTCTTCCCACGACGCCTTTTTTCACCTGCATCCAGTCATTATCGAAGGTGAAACCGCCGGTGTCGGTCCACATATAGTCATAGAAGTCTCCGGGGGTGAAGAAGTTGCCCCTCCAGCGCTTGTCTGCTGCCTTGTTGATGTTGTACAACAGAATCATGTCAACGGAAGCCGTGATGCCGCCCCAGACCATCACGTCGTCGGTGTAGTTGGTGGACGCAAGATCGGAATAGGTGGAATTCACTTCCCACCATCCGCCAACCAGGGGATCGGCCCACTCCATGGCCAGCATGGTTTCCTTGTTGTTGTTATGCTGGTACTTGAAGAGGTCTTCATAGTCTTCCATCAGGGAATACGGTCCTTTGTCAATGACATCCTCGCACAGGCGGATGCACTCCTGGAGGTCGGCCGCATCCCGGGTTCCGCCATTCCAACCGGAACGGGCCAGGAGGACCTTGGCCAGAAGGCCTTCGGCCGCATATTTTCCGGTATAGCCGTCTGCGGCCTTTTCGGGAAGATACTCCATGGCCTTGTACAGGTCCCGGATGATGAACTTGAACACATCCTCGGTGGGATTCAGCGGAAGGTGCGGATTGTTCACGGCCGCGTCATTGTCCTCGATGAGGATGACGGGGCCCCAGATTCTCACCATATAGAAATAAGAAGCTGCACGCATGGTGTAGGCCGTGCCGATGGCCAGGTTCTTCACGTCTTCCGACACATCCTCGCCGCATTTGTCGGAGATATCCCGGATGAGGGCGTTGGACATGGTAACCACCGTATAGAGGGATGACCAGGCGCGGAGAACCTCATCGGTGAGGGCCGTTGTCTGGAAACGGGTGAATTCCGGAGCATTGTAGGGGTTCCAGGCATCGTTGGCCCGATAGGAGCCGATGCCGAGACCGCAACGGTAGTTGTAGCCCCACCAAGCCCTGTTATACAAGGGTTGGATGGCCTTGAGAACGGCCTCGTCGGAGGTATAGTAGCTGTCCCCGGTATAGTCGCTGTCCGGATAGACCTCCAGGAAAGACTTTGAACATCCGGAGGCACAGAGCACGAGGGCCGTAACGGCCAGTAACAGGATATTTTGTTTTGCTTTCATGATAATACCGGTTTAAAAGTTGAATTTGATTCCCGCCGTATAAATGCGCTGGGAAGGATAACGCCCGTTGTCCAGCCCCTGCAGCAGGACACTCTGGCCCATGGCGCCGACTTCGGGGTCATAACCGGAATACTTACTGAGCGTGAATACGTTCTGCACGTTCACATATACCTGCGCCCAGCTGATTTTCATCCTGTCCGTAAACGTATGGGGCAGGTTGTAGGCGAGCGAGATGTTCTTGAGGCGGATGTAGGAACCATCTTCCACAAAGCGGGAACTGATACGGTTGTTGTCATTGTTGTTCTGGCCGCCCAGGGAGATTCTCTGGACAAGGGCCTCGCCGGCATTGGTCACCTGGACATTTCCGATGACGTTTTCCCCGTCAGGGTCAATCAGTCCCACGCGGGCGAATTTCGCCACATCGCTCAGCTTTCCGCCGTATCCGCCCGGGTCGCTGTGGTTCTGGCGCAGGATGTTATAAACGGAATTCCCGTAGCTTCCGTTGAAGAAGAAGCTCAGCTCGAGATTCTTCCATGTAAGGGTGTTGCTCCAACCGAAGGTGAAGTCAGGATTGGGGTTGCCGATGATCTTGCGGTCCTTCTCGTTGATGATGCCGTCACCGTTCACGTCTTCCCAGATATAGTCTCCCACCCAGATGCTGTTCTCGGCGATGGGATACATATTCCCGTCCGTGTCAACAGGCCGGGCCACTTCCTTGCGGGAGCCGTCCTCATTGAGGACGAAGTTGCCGGCGGCATCCTTGACGTAGAAGTCGTCCTCGCAGGTGAACATGCCGATGGCGTTATATCCATAGTACAGGCCCACAGGCTGACCGGCGGTGGAAATGGTGTAAATATTCCCGTTATATGTGCCGAAGATGTTGGAATCCTCGGAATAGAGTTCCATGACCGTGTTTCGGTTGAAGGACAGGGTGAGCCCGCTCTTCCAGCTGAACTGTGGTTTGGAAATGTTCACCGTGTTCAGAGTCAGCTCAAGTCCCTTGTTGATCATGACACCGGCGTTTACCCAGGGGGCGGACATGCCCGCACCATCGGGGTCGATAAGGAAAGCCGGGAGGCTGGCCTGCATCATGAGGTTGTCAATGTGCTTGTAATAGACATCGGCAATGAACTCCACACGGTTGCCGAACGCGGCGAAATCAATACCGGCGTTGTAGGATTGTGTTTCCTCCCATTGGAGGTACGGATTGGCGTAGTTCCCCGGGAAGAATCCGGTCCCCATGGCCGTCACCGTTGTTTTCATGGTGGTTCCGTAGGCGTAAGTGGAAGCATTTTGATTACCTACCTTTCCCCATCCCAGACGGAGTTTGAGGTTGTTGAGCCAGCCGACATCCTTCATGAACGCCTCATTGTTGATTCTCCATGCAAAGGCGGCCGAAGGGAAGAAGCCCCAGCGGTTGTTCGCACCAAGGTTTGAAGAACCGTCGTAACGGGCGGTGGCTGTAACCAGATACCGGTCGTCATAGTTGAAGTTGAAACGCCCGTAGTAGGATTCAATCGCCCAGGAGCTGCCGCCACCGCCATTGGTAGCCGTGTCGGCATTACCCACGCTGAGGGAATGGATGGAATCGGTAATGTATCCCTTGCGGCTGGCCGACACATTGGACCAGGAGCCGTTTTGGGCTTCATGGCCGGCCATTGCCTGCATCTTGGTCTTGCCCACATTGAAATCGTAGGTGGCGTAGGTCTTGAAGGAACGGTACTTGCTGGCACTGTAGCCTTTGGTGGAAAGGGATTCCTGAATGACATAGCCATACTGATAGGCGGGCTGGAAGTAATGTGATTCGCCCGTAGAGGGACTTCCGGCATATTCGATGCGGAGATTCAGGCCCTTCAGCGGCTTGATGTTGGCGTACAGGTTGTAATTGAAGTTTTGCCCCGTGGAGTAGTTCTCCTTCATCGTGGCCTCGAACAAAGGATTGGAGAAGAAGGTGTTGAAGGACTTGTCCGGGTCCTGTGAACCAAAAGTTCCGTCAGGGTTGCGGGCGGGGACGTCCGGACGCTGATCCAGCGCAGTCACGATGGCTCCGGCCTCGTCCAGCGTGGTAACCTGTTTGGTGGAAGCGTATGAGGCGTTGACACCCACCTTGAGCCAGGAAGTGACCTCCGCATCAAAGTTGGTGCGGAAAGTGAAGCGTTCGAAATTGGACCCGAGACCGATACCGTCCTGGTTGAGATAACCGCCTGAAATGGCGTAGTTCATACCGTTGCTTCCTCCGGAAAGACCCACCTGATGGTTGTGCATGAAGGCATTGTGGAACAGTTCTTTCTGCCAGTTGGTACCATCGGTAAGAAGGGTGGGATCCTTGAACTCTTCCATCTCGCCCCAGCCCTGCATGGAGGCGCGGAGGTTATACCATTCGGCATATTCAGGAAGGGTCATGGACTGGAGGAACTTGGAGAGCTGCTGCACACCGGCATATCCTTCATAAGAAATCTTGGGCTTTCCTTCCTTGCCCCGGCGGGTGGTTATGATAACGACACCGTTGGATGCGCGGGAACCGTATATGGCCGTCGCACTCGCATCCTTGAGCACTTCAAGTGATACGATATCGGAAGGGTTGATGCCGGAAAGGACGGATGTGTTGTCCGAGGTCTGACCGGAAATGGCCACACCGTCAATAATATAGAGCGGCTCGTTTCCGTTGAAGGTGTTGATTCCGCGAATCTGAACGGAGATACCGCCGCCCGGAGCACCGGAGTTCTGCAGGACCTGAACCCCCGCTATACGGCCTTGCATGGCCTGCTCGATGGAAGTGTTCACCCCCTGCTTGATCTGGTCCTCGCTGATAGATGCCACGGAACCGGTGAGATCACTGCGCTTCATGGTGCCATAACCGATGGCCACGGCCTGTTCCAAAAGGATGGTGTCATCGTCCAGCATGACATCGACCGTGCCGGACTTGCCCACCGTTACGGTTTTGGTCTGATAGCCGATATTGGAATACTCAAGCGTCATTCCGGCGTCGACACTGATTTCATACCAGCCCCTTTCGTCCGTAACGGTACCCCTTGAGGTGCCTTGAACGGCCACGGCCGCCCCGATGATGGTCTCACCGGTGGAGGCTTCCGTCACCACGCCGCTGACTTTGACTTGCTGGGCATGGCCGGTGAAGAGGCCCACACCCATGAGAACGGCTGCAATGGCCGCCGTTCTCCGCCATAGTGATAGTCTTGTAGTCATAAATATTGAGGTTATAATGGATTAATTGTCGGTTCCGCTTACAATGGCATCCCGAACGTTCGGGAGTATCCACTGCATCGTTTTCCGGTCAAGCAGACATGCCCACCAGAAGGTTGCAAAGCCATATTTGGCGGCTTGCGCCATATAGCAGTCGGCCAGCTGCACAAGGTCCTCCTCCGAGGCGGCGTGATCCTTGTCGCCTCCCCATTCCCCGATGACGACGGGGATTCCGGCCGGCACGAAGCGGTCTGCCAGTACCTGGAAGGCATTCTCCACCTCCCTGGCGTTTGCGTCCGTCCAGACGGCCTTGGACTCACCCATGATGAAATCGCCGGGGATATAGACATGCACCTCCACGGCAAGGTGGGAGTCCACGCTGTCTTCCGGAAGTTGGAAGGCCGTGATGGTCTGTTTGCCGGGATCGGCCCTGTAGGTGTTTACAATGAGGTTTCTCCGCCCATTGTTGCCGCCGGTTGCACGCACGGTATTGACAAAACTCTGGTTCAGAAGGTTCACGGCCTCATAGGGCGTGTTGTCATTCTTCGGATCGTTCCAGCCATACTTGAACTGAATAATTTCATTCAGTGACTCGAAGAGAAGCTTCTCTCCAAAATGATTGAAACGTGTGGCAATCTGCTGCCAAAGGGCCGTGTATTTTTCGGTGATGGGACCGATATTGGCCAGTTCGGCATTGAGCCAGGCACTTTCCGAATCCGCACCGGTGTCGTGATGGACATTGAGGATGCAGTACATGCCTTCATCCAGGACATAGCCGACCACTTCCTCCACACGGGCCATCCAGTCCTCCTTCACCACCCAGTTTTCGTCCATGTGGGGATACCAGGTCACGGGAACACGGATGGCGGTGAAGCCGGCCTCCTTGAAGGCATGAATCTGCGCACGGGTTACGACCGGATTTCCCCAGGCGGTTTCATAATCCGAAGGCTTGTCCTCCGTCCACTCATGAATCCACTCGCCCGTGCAGTCAAGCGTATTGAACAGGTTCTTTCCGGCACGCATGACCCTGACGGCCGCCATGGCGGTCTCCGCGCCGGTCTCGTCTTTATTGCTGAGACCGGTTTGCTTTACCGTTACTTTTGCAGACAGGGAACCGGCCGAGAACGACAGGACGGCAGACCTCTGCGTTTCTCCGGAATAGGCGCCGACCGTCACTTTCAGGTTGACGGTCAGGCCGGCCTGGCCGGAGACATTGGAGAGGGTGCACCAGTCCTGATCGCAACCGACTTCCCAGTCCACGTCGCTCACAACCTGGATCACGGCATTGCCGCCCGTTTGGGCGAACGGCAGTTCCGTCAAGGAAGACCCGCCCTGGGTAATGCGGAGATAGGTTGCGTCGATCTCCTCTTTCCCGCCTTCGCAGGAAAACAGGAAGGCCAGCGCCCAGATGCAGGCGGCCACACGGGCCGTTGAATGTAGTCGTCGTGTCATATCCATGAGGTTTCTGCCGCTAATATAGAGGAAAGGTCCTTTCCTTCGACGGCAGGACATCAGACAAAGCCGGATTAAGCAACAAACAGGGCAGAATGTCATCAATCGGCAACATTTTATACCCCTCATGATTTCATTAAAGAGTTTGAACTATTGATTATTACAAAACAATACCCTATTTTTGGTCCATGAAGAAAACATTGATACTGCTCCTGATGTTTCTTGCCCTCCACCGGGCAGCGGCCGGATCCTTCCCCGGGTTCCGTTCCCTGACCATCTCCGACGGACTGTCCAACAACTCCGTAAGATGTATCCTTCGGGACAGCAATGGCTTCATTTGGGTGGGAACGACCGGAGGTCTTAACCGCTTTGACGGCTATTCGTTCATTTCTTTCCGTCATGGTGACCGTGAAGGTCTTCCCTCCAACGTAGTATTATCCCTATATGAATGTGGAGGAAAGATTTATATCAATACGGACAACGGCAGCTGCGCAATGGATCTGGAGACATATTCTTTCCAGCCCCTTGACTATGACCGTCTCTATGCCGACAGCGACGGGACGTTGTGGCTGAGCCGCTACAACGACGGCCTGTGGCAGAGCCCGGACGGAGTCATCTTTGAAAAATGTCCATCAAGCGAGTCTCTGCCCAATGAGTATGTTAGCGCCTTTCTCCAATATGGCCGGGATCTTCTGATCCATTACCAGAACGGGATTCTTGCCGCCATCGACCGCAGGACCGGCGGTCTGAAATGGATGAAATCTGATTTTTCTTCCGGCAAAGATGCAACCATCCTGTTCAAAGACAGCGCAGACCTTCTCTGGTACAATGAAGAAAAAACCTTGAAAGCCTTGGATCTGCGCTCCGGTGAAATGTCCTCCCTTCCGCAGAGAATCCCTTCCGTTTCAGGAGAATGGATACGGACCATGACCGAGGACAGCCGCGGAAAATTCTGGCTGGGGACCACGGACGGCATCATCAAGTTTGATAAAATGGAAGGTGTTTCCGACTTCATTCCGGGGCCCACCGTTCAAGACCTATATGCCGATACCCATGGAATCGTATGGGTCGGGACTTACAAGGAAGGTCTTTCGTACTGGCACGAAAGCATGTCGCGTTTTTCGCTGGCCGAAGGGGAGGACATTTCCTGCACGACCACCCTGCCGGACGGATCCGTGCTGATGGGATCCGAAAAAGGGGAACGCTTTACCTGGGACACGACACAGAGCCTTCAACCTTACCCCGGCATCCCAGGCATCCGGTATACGGTCGTTTCTCTGCTCCGGGACAGGGCCGGGAATACCTGGACAGGAACATTCCAGGGGGGGCTCTACCGCAAGGGACAGGGTGGTGTCCGCCATTTCAGCGAGACGGACGGCTTTCCCGGAAATAATGTGTGGGCCCTGACGGAAGATGCGGGCGGTAACGTGTGGGCCGGCCTTCTGGGGGGAGGACTGGTCAGGATAAGGGCCGACGGGAACTTGACCTGTTACGCCGCATGCGAAGGCGGCCTGCCGGACAACTATGTGAGTTCCCTGGCGGTATCGGGGGATTCCCTTTATATTGCATTCGCCAGCCGGGGCTTCTGTATCCTCAATCTCAGGGACGGACGCTTCACGTCCAAAATACCGCTCATGGGAGATATCGGCATAACACAAATCTATCCGGACGCCTCGGGAAGAATCTGGATCGCCACCATTGAGGGCCTTAAATGCTATGATCCTTCCTCGGACAAGCTGATTCCGCTTCCTGAAGGGTTGCCGGCCGACATGTTCTATTCTCTGGTGCAGGACCGGACGGGACTTCTCTGGGCCGCCTCGCAGCAGGATCTCTACTGCCTGCGTGCCAACGGCGACCATAGTTACTCCTGTTACCGTTTTACCCGGGAGGACGGGCTCCCGGAGGTGGAATTCAACCAGCGGGCCGCCTCTCTTTCCGGAGACGGCCAGGTAGTAATCGGGACCACCTCCGGCCTGCTTCATTTCCAACCCTTCTTCCCCCGGGAAAGCGGCAAGCGGATCCTTCTCACCGGAATGTCCCTGTTCGGAGAAAGCATCCTTCCGGGCCGAGAACACTCCGGACGGATTCTGCTGGAAAAAGACCTGAACTCCCTGGAAGAACTCCGTCTCTCCCATTCCCAGAATTTTGTCTCTTTTTCCTTCTCCACCGACGACTATGCCGGATTCAGGAATGCACCCTTCTACTATACGATGCAAGGGATGGGCGGTGCCCCCGTGCGCCTGCAGCCGGGAGAACATTCCGTATCCTTCACGGACCTTTCCCCCGGCAAGTATGTATTTACCATTTTTACGGAGGACGGCCTTTCGTCCCATCCCCTTACTATCCGCATCATGCCGCCGCTCGGGCTGAGTCCGGCTTTTATATCGTTGTATCTGCTACTTTTCGCCACCCTGCTTGTCCTGATGGTGAACGCACTTCGCCACCGCAGGGAGAACCGGCTGAAAATCAATTTCTTTACCAGTATCGGCCACGACCTGAGGACCCCGCTCACGCTCATCTTGACCCCACTTGAGGAGATGATGGACGAAGAAGCGGACGGCTCGCCCAGAAAAAAGAAATACCAGCTGATGCACCGAAATGCGAAATACCTTTCCATGCTGGTGGACCAGATTCTGGATTTCCGGAAAACCAGCGAAGGCAAGACACTCCGACTTTCCCCTTCGGGGGGAGACTTGGTCTCGTTCGTAAAAACCATTTGCGGGTCTTTTTCACAATATGCCAGGAATTCCGGCATTCGCTTTTCCTTTAACAGCAACGTATCCTCCCTTCCCGCCGTCTTCGATGCCGACAAGGTGGAGAAAATCCTGATGAACCTCCTGTCCAATGCGTTCAAATTCACGCCATCGGGCGGAGAAATCTCCGTAACGGTGGACAAGGACGGGGAAAAGGCCCGGATCCGGGTGGCCGATACCGGCATCGGCATTCCGGATGCCGAAAAAAGGAAGGTGTTCCAGCGCTTCTACCAGGCTTCCAACAGGGATGTGTCATCGGCCGGAACTGGAATCGGCCTTTCCCTTGTGAAAGAATATGCCCGGCTTATGAACGGCGACATTACCCTTGCCGACAATCCGGGCGGAGGCAGCGTCTTTACCTTGAGACTTCCGTTGCAGGAAAGGCCGGAGACCGCCGTCCTGGACGAGCCGGCGGCCCAGGTCCCGGATGCCGGATGCCTTTTCAAAGTGCTGGTCGTGGATGACAATCCCGACCTGAGGACATACCTTTCCGACAGCCTCAAATCGCTCTATCAGGTCTATCAGGCCGAGAATGGTGAGGATGGACTTCGCTTGGCCTTGCAGGAAAAACCGGACCTTATCGTGTGCGATGTCATGATGCCCGGGATGGACGGTCTCCAAATGACCCGCCAGCTGAAGAAAACGCCGCAGACAGCCCATATCCCCGTTATTCTGCTCACGGCCAGACAAACGGACGAGGAGCGCGTGGAAGGTCTCAGGAGCGGTGCCGAAGACTACCTGAGCAAACCCTTCAACCTGACCATTCTCATGCTCAGGATCCAAAAGCTGATCGACCTTCACAAGGACCCGGCGGGAAAACTCATCGACCCTTCACCCAGTGAAATCACCATCACTTCCCTGGATGAGGAATTTGTGGAGAAAGCCGTAAAATGCGTGGAAGGGAACATTTCCTCCGCTGAATACAAGGTGGAGGACCTCGCTGCCGACATGAGCATGAACCGTGTTACACTCTATAAGCGCTTGATGAAAGTGACGGGGCGGACACCACGGGAATTCATCCGCCTCATCCGCCTCAAAAGGGCCGCGCAGCTCCTGAAGGAAAGCCAGCGTACCGTCGCCGAAATCGCCTATGAAGTGGGATTTAACAACCCCAAGTATTTCAGCCGCTATTTCCGGGATGAATTCGGAATGCTGCCTACCCGCTTCAGGAATACATGACGATAACGCCTGACAAATATACATCACCCCCTGCCGCTCGAATTGCGGCTATGTTTTTTGCCCGCTAGTTTCAAAAACGAGGAGTAACCGTCCACTTCTCGGGTCACGTCCAAAAGTATGTGTTTAGGCGCATATACCACGTTTTGTCATTCCGGGCCTCCGCCGTGTCATCCTGAGCCTGTCGAAGGATCTCTCCTATTTCCCCAGCACTTCCTTGAGCCAGGCGTAGGCCTCGGGGACGTCGTAGTCGCCGCTGTGGGGCTTGAGCCAGGCGAAGCCTGCGTTGTGGGCCTTGACGGCGGGGCTGGTGCGAACGGACAGGAAGAGGGTGGTTTCCACGGCAAAGGAGTTGTCGCGGTCGTCCATGCCGTGGCGGACATACCAGTACGGGGCGATATCTGCCTTGTTTTCAAGGAGATACTCCATGGCGCAGGTCATCTTGATCTGTTTCAGCAGTGCCTTGCCTTCATCGGTCTTCAGATACTCGTCCCAGGTGAGGCCGGTATCGTCCAGGCCCACGCTGTTCTTCCGGGTGTCGTGGTTCCAGGACCAGGCGTTGAAGGGAGCGTATTCCTGCTCCCGCGTGCCGAAGAGGTTATCTTCGTTCATCCTGTTGTCGTACAGGCCAAGGTTGGAGAAAGAAGGAGCCACCTTGAGGGCCGTATACCTGGCCACATAGTAGAGGTGCTTGTCCAGGTTGTAGCTGTAGGAGCCGTCTTCGTTGAATGTGAGCCAGCCGTTGTTCTTGCGGTGCTCCACGCTCTGACTGCCTTCCGTCTTGGGGCCGCCGTTAAACTGAGGAGCGCCCTGAGGTCCGCCCTGAGGGGCACCCGTCCGGGGACCGTCCTGGCCGCCACGGGGACTTCCGCCCTGCGGACCGCCGGAGCGACGGGCACGGATTTCCTGCTCGATATCGGCCTTCATCCGGTCCACGCCCAGTTCGGCGATAGTGGCGTCAATCTCTTCCTTCATCAGGCGCGTAATCTCATCGCGGAGGTTCCGGTCGGTGACAGGGGTGCCGAATTCGTCCTTCAGGCCCAGGCCGTTCAGATATGGCACATACATGGCCGCAAGGGCGTCGGAGGCCTCCATGACCGCCTTCTCCGAGGCATAGCTGTAGTTCATTTCACCGGCCAGATACAAGGCCCTGCGGGTGCCCCCGAAGAGCCATTCGTAGCCGTAGCAGGAATGACCGAGGTCCGTGATGGGGCAGTAGGCGATGACGCCGAGCACGTTGTCGCCCATGCCGGGGGCCGATACCAGAGAGCCGTCTTTGGCTTTGGAGATGCCCGCGGCACCGATCTCGTAAAGGTCCTCAAAGTAATCAGGGCTGTTGCCGCTGGCCGCGATCACGGTGGAAAGGGCACCGCCTCCGGAGGTTCCGGTCACGAAGATCTTCTCCGTATCCCCCGCCGGAAGGGCCTTTCTGTTGAAGCGCAGGTAGCGGATGGCGGCCTTGGTGTCCACCATGATGGCCGGGGAATGGCCCAGATACTTCCCGTCCGTGAGGCCGTTGCTGCGGCTCCGTCCGCCGTAAGAGACCACCACGTAGCCTTCTTTCAGGGCCACGCCCACCTTGTTGTTGGCGCCGTCGTAATCCTGCCCGTCCCGGATGGTGTTTTCCGGATAGGTGTTGGCCTGCCAGCCCGCGTTGTTAACATAGAAAAGGATGGGGGAAGCCTTTGTGGCCCCCTCCGGAATATAGATGTTGATTTTCTGGTCTTCGGGCCGGTTGGGCCTGGCGACATAGTTGCCCACATACCAGGTTACCTTTACCGGGGCTCCGTCCACGGACACGTTCAGGACGGTCTTCCGGGCTGATTTCAGATTGATGTTTCCGGCTTTTGTCTTGCCGGCGCCGAAAGCCGTCAGACAGACGGCAGCGGCCAGAAGAAGTGCAAATATTCTTTTCATCTTTTTTGACCTTTTGCAGCAAAATAAGACTTTTTCCCGAATCCTCAAAGCCCCCTTTCCGACTTTCCGATTTTTGACAATAATTTGCAAGCGGAGGCAAATCTTCTGCCGGAAAACAAACTGATTTCGGGTCTGGACTATTGCTCAGGGGGAGAAGGCAGCATCTGCTTCTTCCGTGTCAGGAAGGCCTGAAGGAGGTAGACAACAGCTATGCAGACACCGACAGTGTAAGGTGAGGTGCCGGCTGCAGAGGCGGCGGGAGAGACTAGGAGAGGGGAAAGGAACTGGCCAAGATACAGTGCGGCCGACAGCAGCGGCATAACCGTAGTGGCCGCTTCCCTGCCCGCCTTTACCGAGCCGATGGTATTGAGATACGGTACCCCTATGCCGTTGGCAATGCCAATAAGGGCAGAGCCAGGCAGAAGCAAGGCAAGGCCGTTTCCTGTGGCAAGGCAAAGATACCCGGCCATAAATCCCAGCGGTGCGGCATACTTCATCTGAGCGGCGAAGCGCTTCATCAAAAAGCCGAACACCAGCCCGACAAGGAACGCCACGACATCCAGCCCCACCATCACCAGCGTAACGCCCATCTCGCTAAGCGAGGCCGATGCCGTCAGCGCGAAATTGGTGGGATAGATGAAGAACAGGATCATCACCAGAAACATCCCCACTACCGAAGGGTGGAAACGTTTGAGAAGGGACAGCGACACTCCTCCCCTTCCGGAAAGGCGTTCATTCGGCAGGAATGCCGCCACCAGGATGACGGCTATGAGTCCCAGCAGATACACGAGGAAGGCATAGTTCCAGCTGATGCCGGCCAGCACCCCGGCGAGGAATGTGGCCACCACCCCGCCCATCTGGTTCATCGCGGCCGAAAGGCCCATAAGCCCCGCCTGCTCCTCTGGCGGGAAATAATAGGCCAGCAGGCCCGTCGAGAGCGGCATGATCATTCCGACGCTCACGCCCATGAGCGCCCTGAAAGCAAGCAGCAGCCAGATATTGTCCACAAAGAAGGCTCCTGCCCCTGCAAGTACATAGAGCGAGAGCCCTGTGAGCGCCAGCGTCCTGGTTTTCATGAGCCGGCAGAGCCGGGGAAACACCAGGTTGGTGAGGATGATGAACAGAGCCGGAAGGCTCACGATGAGTTGGATCAGGAGCGGGCTCTGCCCCTCGAAATGTGCGCTGATGACGCCCAGCGCCGGAGCGATGGCGGCACCCGCCATGACTGTGAGCAAACTAATCGAGAGAATGGTATACAGCAATCTCTTTTTCATGATAGATAATGTTTAAAACCAATGGAGATTGCAGCTCTGCCAAGCTGCGAAAAGAGCCTTTTCGCGGGTGCAAAGGTAGCTTTTTTTTTGATTCGGCGGTTATTTGAATTCGGAGGGGGGAACGCCGAATTTTTTCTTGAAGACCTTGGAGAAATGGGCGAGGGAACTGAAGCCCGTAAGGTCGGAGACCTCCGAGATGTTGTACTTTCCCTCCCGGAGCATGGCGGCGGCCTTGTTGAGCTTGTAATTCTTGAAGAGTTCCGATGGCGTCGTTCCGGTCAGTCCCTTCACCTTGTAAAGGAACTTCGAATGGGAAATATGGAGCTTGTCCACGATATCTCCGATGTTGAATTCGGAATTGGACAGTTCCTCGTCCATGAGGGCGTACAGTTCCTTGAGGAAGGTCCGGTCCTGAGGGGAGAGGGAACTGTCTCCCGGGAGGTCCAGGCCGGCATTTTCCGACAGGGCTTCGCGAAGCCGCCGGCGGCCCTTCAACAAATTCTCAATCAGGGAAATCAGATACTCGGCATGGAAGGGCTTGATTACGTAGGCATCGGCCCCGGCATTGAGTCCGTCAATCTGGTCCCGGATGTTGTCCTTGGCCGTGAGGATCACCACGGGAATGTGACAGTACTGCAGCTCGCCCTTGAGGAAGGCACAGAAATCCAGTCCCGTCTGCCCGTTCATCATCACATCGCTGAGAATAATATCCGGAATGTGCTGCGAAAGCTCCTCCCGGGCCGATTCCACGTCGTAGCAGCAGGTGACCCGATAATGCGGGGAGAGGAGGGTGCGGAGGTAGAAGGTGATGTCGGTATCGTCGTCCACCACAAGGGCGGCAGGAAGGAGCGCCGCATCGGCCTCCTCTGTGAGGGGAGTCCCTTCCGGAAAGGCATGCGTCGTATCCTGGAGCACCTCAGCCGTGGCTCCCGTCTCCATCTCCTCCGGACGGAACGACTCCCTCGCAGTGGGGAAGGAGAGTGTAAAACACACGCCGTTCCCATCTTCGGCATTGGTGCAGATGAGCGTCCCGTGATGCATTTGCGCCAGTTTCCCGGCATAGTACAGCCCGACGCCGGAACCCCAGTTATATCGCCCGTGTTGTGTCACGCCGTCTATCTGATAGTACCGCTCAAAAATGCGATCCAGCTTGTCCTCCGGAATAGTGGGGCCGCTATTGGAAACCTTCAGTACGGCCTGTGAAGCCATCTCCGTGAGAGAGACAGAGATAACACCGCCTGAAGGAGTGTATTTGACGGCATTGGACAGCAGGTTGTCCAGGATGTTCACAATTTTATCCGCATCGGCGAACACAAACGCATTTCCTTCCATGCCGTCGGACAGGAAATGGATACCTTTTTCTTCCGCATTGACCTGATAGATATCCAGCGTGTCGCGGAGTATGGGGCAGATATCCACCCGGCGGACTTTCAGGGCCAGCGCATCGGTCTCCAGTGCATTGAAATCCATGATCTGGTTCACCAGATGCAGCATCCGGTCCGTGTTGTGGCGGACGATTCCCAGGAGCGTCTTGCTGCTTCCCTTGATGTCATCGGATTCGGAAAGGGTGCCGACGGGGCCTGAAATCATGGTAAGCGGTGTCCGGAGCTGATGGGCCACGTTGGCGAAGTACTGCTTGTTGATTTCGCCCATGCGCCGCTCCTGCTCCTTTTCCTGCGCAATGCGCCGGGCTTCCTCCTGCCGGCGAAGGTGCCGCAGCCAGGTGTAGAAGACTCCGAACAGAAGAGCCGCCGCGGCCAGGAAATAAAGCAGCCTCGCCCACCAGGAGGCCCATGGTGCGGGACAGACCCGTATCGGTACGGAAACGGTTTCCGAAACCGGCGTATGGTCCGCCTGGGTGAGACGGACCATAAAGGTGTATTGCCCGGCCGGCACGTTGGAATAGAACGCCTCGTGGGAGTCGCCTGCCTCCACCCAGAAAGAGTCAAGCCCGTCCAGCTTGTACTCGAAGCCCGCCCTGGCCGCCTTGCCATAATCCAGGGCGGCATAACTGATGCTGAAACTGTTCTGCCGGTGGGAGAGCGATACCGGGGGCGCATAATTCATCGATTTCACGATGGGAGCGCCGGCTCCCGGCTGTACCGGAAGGTTTTGCACCTTCAGTTCTTCCAGGAGGAGCGGGACCTTTTCGGGAGAAGTTTCTTCGGAAAAGAACCTGGCGACAAGGCCCTGCATGGTTCCGAAAAGCAACACCCCGTCGGGCAGGCGACAGGCCGCGCCTTCCGTGAACGCATTGCCGGCAATGCCGTTTCCGGCGGTATAGATGTTCAGAAGTTCGCCCTCCGGAGAAAACTCGTTAAGGCCATACTGTGTCCCTATCCAGATGTGGCCGGACAAATCTTCCAGGATACTGGAGATTTCCCCGCAACTGATCCGCTGCACTCTCTGCGCGGAGCTGCGGCCTTCCGGAAGGAAAAGCACACCGTCGCTCTGCGTCCCTATCCAAAGGGTATGGCGGCTGTCTTCGAACAGCACTTCCGGGACAAAATGCTGGGAACCAAGGGTCGCTGTCAATTCTCCCAGCGGTATGGTAAAACTGCCCTGGGGAGAGCTGACGTGCAGGTCTTTGTCATATCCCGTATCGAGCGTTTTTCCACCGGGAAGGGAGAGGTGAAAGTTTTTCCCATACTCCGGCCAGGGTGCGCCATCCGGCCGGGCGGACAGATTCACAGGCAGTTCCTTGAGGGTTCCGGAGGCGAGAGAGTAAAGAAAGCGCCTGTTTTTTCCTGCCGTTATCGAGAGTGAACCGTCGTCATATTCCAAAGCCGATATGAACATGCCGTCGAAGAAATCCAAAAGCGGATGCAGTCCGGCGTGTGTCCGCCCATGGTCCACCCGGAGGACGCCGCCGCCATTGAGTCCCATCCACAAATTCCCCCGGGAGTCGGAAAAAGCGCAATTGATGTCATAATCGGCGGTATAATAGGGTGACGTGGGAGAGTCTGACGATACGGTAACGCTGCCCGGCCCGGGATTATACCGGACCAGCGAATTCCGGGTGTTGAAAAGCAGGGACCCGCCATCCCCGGGCAGGATGTCCGTCAAACGGCCTTTTTCAATCTCGGTCTTAAGAGCCTGGGGGCCCTCCGCAAAAGTCCCGTCACGGAGATCATAACGCAACAGGGAGCCGAAGCCTGACAGCCAGAGCGTTCCGTCCGGAGCCATCCGGGCAGTTTTGACTTCATGCGGCAGCGGCTTTTCCTCCATCAGCGAAAACCGGTCGGTATCGTAACGGCGGAGTTTGTCGGAATAGACAGCAAGCAGAGCCCCTGAAGGGTCAGGGAAAGTTCCGATAATCAGCTCGGTATTGTGAATGACTTGCCTCATGCGGCGGGTCTCCTCGTCAAACCGGAAGACAATCCGCCCCGTATTGCAGAGAATCGTCCCCTGCGGGAGTTCAATTATCTCGGGATGGGAGATGCCGTGAAAGTCCATGGGAACTGAAGCGAAAGCATCCCGGTCGGTATACTGATAAATGCCTCCGTCCAGCGTAAGGACCCAGAGCCGCTTTCTGCTGTCGCAAAAGAGCGATGCGATGTGGTTGTCGTGCAGCGAGAGGCTGTCTTCCCCGGCAAAATAGGAGCGGTATCCGTAACCCAGGTCCTTGTTGAGGCCATGGGCCGTGCCCACCCAGATATGGCCGAAGCTGTCTTCCGCTATGGCCGTCACCCTGGGGTGGGACAAGGTGGAGGAGAGGGTCTCGGGGACGGGTGTAACGGCCGTCTCTGCGGGCGTTCCGCCCCGGCAGGAGCAGGCCGCCACAAGCATCATTCCGCCAAGAATATTCAATAGTTTAGTCAGTGTCATCAAAGCAAAGATACAAAAAAAGCGGCACAGAATGTCATGTAAAGAGGATTTGAGGATTTTGACAATTATTTGCGAATGGGGACAACCCCCCGGACAAACCGAAAAAGCGGACGCGCAAGCCGAAGACCGGCCCATCATTTATTTTTGCGCTCGTAACACTAAAGGTAAATCGTATGCACAAAAAAATCTTTTTCCTTACGGCCTGTCTGATGCTGGGAGGACTGTCAGCCTCTGCAGCAGTAAACATCCCCGTGAAGCAGGTCACGGCTGTCACTGAAGTGTTCGGCGACGGACAGCAGGTAACGTCCGTGATTTTGCTCTGCGACCGGAAAATGGAAGGCCGGAAACTGAAGGCCTCCTCCTTCCGGGTCCGTGAAATTGTTCCTCCCGAAATGCGGCAGAAAGGCCGCGACGCCTCGACCGAACCCGTCTATGAAGACCGCGGGATTGAGAGGGTGTATGCAAAAGGAGATCAGGTGGTTCTGGAACTGGTAAAGACTTATCACTATCTTCCTTCTTTCGGCGGCGGCCCTTCCGGCGGACAACGTCCCGAGGGCCCTCAAAACGGGGACAAAGCGGGTCAGATGCAGCGTGGCGAGCGTCCCCAGGGCGGCGTATCCAAGACCATGCCCCAGCGGGACGAGATTCTTGGCTCCTACAAGGGAATCACCAGGATAGATGATTTCAAGGCGGAAGTCACCCTCCCCTCCGGAAAGGTGCTTGTAAGCGACAAGACCGTCAACCTGATCGTGGACGACTTCGCCCAGTTTGAGTACATGGACGAGATGACCGGGATTCCCCTGGCCTATAATCTGTTCATTCCCAAGGACTACGACCCTGCCAGGAAGTATCCGCTGGTGCTCTTCATGCCGGACGCCACCGTAACCGGAAAAGAGACGACCCGCACCCTCACCCAGGGAATCGGCGCCACCATCTGGGCCTCACCTGAGGAACAGGCCAAACATCCCTGTTTCGTGCTGGCACCGGACTATACGCAGCAGATCATGAGCGACAACTGGGTGACGAACGATTACCTTGACGCGACGGTGGGGCTCGTAAACTACCTGACCCGGGAGTATTCCGTGGATACTGACAGGATGTACACCACCGGCCAGAGCGGCGGCTGCATGCTGTCCTTCGCGATCGACAACAAATACCCCGACCTCTTTGCCGCTTCACTCCTGATGGCCGGCAAGTGGGACAATTCCCGCGTTGCGCGTTTCGCTCACCAGAAGATGTGGATGATGTGCGGCGAAGGCGACAAGGGAGCCCTTCCCAGCATGACCGGCATCACCGCCGAACTCCGCAAACTGGGCGTGAAAGTGAGCGAAGCCGTATGGAACGGACGCAGCACCCCGGAGGAGTTTGACGCCCTGTGCAAAGCCATCGACGCCGAAGGAGCGGACATACGCTTCGTCCACTTCCCGCAGTATACCGTCTTCCCCGATGACGACCACATCGACGGCATGGAGCATCTCCAGACCTGGCGCCTTACATACACCATCGAGGGCGTGCGCGACTGGCTTTTCCGTCAATCCAAGTAGTAAAAGGAACTCCTTATGAAAAAGTTGTTTATAGTTTGGTTGATAAAGGTTGTTGCCGCCTCCGCCCCTGCCGCACTGGCGCAGGGGCAGGGAGGCCGGCAGGCGGAAGTCCAGGCCAATCCTCTTTCGTCCGGAAACATCCGGAGCGTAACCGGCATCGGAAAAGTATATGGGGACGGGCTGAAACTTGCCGCCGTGGCCATTGAAATGAGCGAACCGGTCGTCAGCAAGAAACTGCATGCTTCGGATTTCGACATCGACGTTGCCGGAAACACGCTTTACGCCAGCGGAAAAGTCACCCGCATTTATGCCAATACAGAGGCCTCGACGGCCGACAAGGGCAAAAACGGAAGCTATGTCATCGTGGAATTCGCCACAGACGAGTGGCTGCCTGTGTCGGAGCAGACTCCGGAACGCCGGATGCTGGAAGCAAACCGGGCCGGACGCCGCCCTCCGCAGAGGAAACAGGAGGACAAGCCCGCCGATTTCAAGGCCGACGTCTCCTTCCGGGGAAATCCCCCGGCACATCCTTCCATCATGCTTTCCAACCGTCACGGAGGCCAGGGCTTCGCGGTAGCCGTCAGGCAGGCAGCCCCCGTCAAAGCCGTATCCGGCAAGATGCTGGACTCGGACAGCCGGTGGGTGGACAACGAGAAAAACATTTCCCTCGTCCTCGACGGCTTTGCCAAGCCGGATTTCCATGATGACAAGAGCGGAAGCACGATGAAATTCGACCTCTTCGTGCCCTATGATTACGATGAGGACAAGGCTTATCCCCTGGTGGTTTACCTGCACGACGAATACGCCTGCTGGAACCGGCATGATGAACCGCTTACCACGGGCCTCGGCGCCGCCGTCTGGGCAACGCCGCAGTGGCAGGCGAAGAATCCCTGCTTCGTCCTCGTTCCCATTTATCACAGGACTTTCCTCACCACCAGCGACATTCACGAAGCCAGCCTGGATGTGACCGTAAACTTGATTGACAAGGTTTGCGCGGAATTCAATATTGACGCTGACCGCCTGTACCTTGTCGGCCAGGGCGTCAGCGGCGGTGCCGCCATGGCCCTTCAGGAGCAGTATCCTTCCACCTTCGCCGGAGCCGTCTGCCTGTCCGGAGCCTGGAATGAGGCCAAATCCTATGAAACGCTGAAGAATGAGAACCTGCTCTTTATTGCTACTGAAGGCGACACCAAAGGCGTTTCCGCCATCGAAAACTGCCTGGAAAAACTTGGAGGTACCAGCGACCATATTGCTTATTGGAAATCCAAGGCCGTTGAAGTCGTCCCCGAAGGCGTGGAGCAGACCGCTCTCAACTGCCGGGCTTACACCTGGCGCAAGGCCTATGACAACGATGCCATCGGCAACTGGCTGTTCTCGCAGCGCCGTCCGGCCCCGGCCCAGGTACGGGGAAGGGGGCCTCAGGTGAAGCCGCTCACCATCAATGCGAACGGAACGGTAACCATTCGCTACCAGGCGCCGGCATCCGTAAAGGAAGTCCTCCTGAACGGAGACTGCCTCCCAATGACAGTCACCCACGACGAGCGCTGGGGCGACCGCGAGGTCTTTGCCCCCGTAAAAATGTCCAGGACCATTGAGGGTTGGTGGGAGTACACCACAGGCAAATTGGAACCGGACCTGTACAAATACTGGTTCACGGTGGACGGAGTGCAGACAGTCGACCCCAACAACCTCTATGTGATGCGTGAGAACAAGACGCAGAACGTAAATTACTTCATCATCAACAGCGGAGAAAGCGCCAACTACATCACCCAGGACGTACCTCACGGAACGTTGCAAGCCCGCTGGTACCACAGCGACCATGCGGGGTTTGACAAGCGGACCTTCGTGTACACTCCCGCCGGTTACGAGGAAGGCACAGACCGCTATCCTGTCCTGTATGTCTTCCACGGCGCTTCCGAGGACGAGACCGCCTGGATTACCCAGGGCCGCGTGGTGGAGATTATGGACAACCTCATAGCCCAGGGCCGCTGCAAGCCGATGATTGTGGTAGTTCCCAACATCAACCCCTGGGACAAGGCAGCCTTCTCCCTGATGAATTACGACAGCTCCGTCCAGCCGGCGATGAACGACGTGCAGAGCCGCCGCCGGGGAAAGGAGAATTTTGACTATTACGAGAACGAACGCTACTTCGGCGAGCTGATCTCCTTCATTGACAATAATTACCGCACGGTAGCCGCCAAGGAAGGCCGCGCCGTCTGCGGCGTGTCGATGGGAGGCCGCAACGCCATGAACGTTTCCCGCATGAACCGCAACACCTTCGACTATGTGGGCCTGTTCTCTCCTGCCCTGGAGCCCGGCAACCACTTCCCCGAGGCCAAATACGACGACGAAATCATCGCCTCCCTCCGCCGGCAGGCGCAGGACGGGGTGGCCCTTTACTGGATAGGCGTGGGAAACCATGACATGCAGTGGCAGACCAACATCCCCTTCCGGGCCATCCTGGACCAGGTGGGAATGAAGTACACCTTCTATCCCAGCGGAGGAGCCCATACCTACAACAACTGGAGAAACTACCTGATTCAATTCGCTTCACAACTATTCAGATAATCCCATGAAAGCAACTGCATTCCTTGCCATGATGCTTGTCTTCGCCTCCGTGCCCGGATGCAAGGCGACGACCCCCGACGGACTGGATTTCACCAAGGCCGCCTATCAGGATGTCACGCTGAAATATAACGGAGCTGACATCAGCTTCCGCTATTATCAGGACATCTACTATGTAGCCTCTCCGGTGGATTCGGTGTATCAGAAAATGAATCTTTACATTCCCGCCGAGTACTTCAGGGGCGCAGGTGTAAACGGTTACACCGCGCAGACCGCGCCCATTTTCCTGTACCATAAGATTGCGGGGTATACCCCGGCCAAGGCCAGCACGCTGGCGAGCGCCGTGCGCAAGAAAGGGCCCCGTCCCGGAGGAGGCCCGGGTGGCCCCGGCGGCCCCGGTGGCCCCGGCGGCCGTCCTGAAATGGGCAGGCCCGGCAATGGCGGCGGTCCTTCGGGCCTCATGGGCGGCCCCGGCAGCGAGCCGGAAGACGAGTCGCTCATTCCTGCCGAAATCAATGACGAGCCCTCCCATCCTTTCATGCCTCTTGCCGCGATGCTCCGCGGTTACGTCGTGGCATGCCCGGCGGCCCGCGGACGCCTCAATGACAACGGCCGCGCCCCGGCCGCCCTCATCGACCTCAAGGCCGCCGTGCGCTACCTTAAATTCAACGACAAGGCCATGCCCGGCGATGCTTCCAAGATTATCTCCGACGGCACATCGGCCGGCGGCGCACTTTCTTCCCTGTTAGGCGCGACGGGCAATCATCCCGATTATGAACCCTATCTTAAAGCCTTGGGCGCAGCACCTGCTACGGATGACATCTTTGCCACGCAGGCCTATTGCCCCATCACCAACCTGGATCATGCCGACGCGGCTTACGAGTGGACTTACGGCTCACTCGCCAGGGAAATGAAAGGCATCTCCGATGAGCTGAAAGCCCAGTTCGCCCCTTACATCAACAGCCTTTCGTACAAGAGTCTTCGCGGCGAAGTCCTGTATCTGGATTCGGAAGGAAAGGGCAGTTTCCTGGGCTGGGTCTGCCATTTCCTGCGGGAAGCGGCCCAGGAGCAGCTGGACAAGGGAGCCGATCTCTCGGCCTATGACTGGGTGGAGGTAAAAGACGGCAAAGCAGGGGAAATCTACTTTGACAGGTACGTGCAGTTTGCCGGCCGCAAGAAAGCCCCCGTCGCCTTTGACGCGCTGGATCTCTCAGCTGCGGAAAACAATGAATTCGGAACGGAAAGCATTGAAAAACAGCACTTCACGCAGTTCTCCTTCGAGCACTCCCAGGTGGAGGGCAGCACGCTTGCCGATTCGCACCTGGTGCACATGATGAATCCCATGAACTACATCCCCGACGAGGCCGCCGTCACTTCTCCCCACTGGCGCATCTGCCACGGAACCAAAGACAGCGACACGTCCCCGGCCATCCCCATCCTGCTCGGGACCTGCCTGCTTAACAACGGATTCGACACCGTCATCCGCCTCACCTGGGACCAGCCCCACGGCGGCGATTATGACACGGAAGAGCAGTTTGACTGGATTGACAGTATTAGCAAATAATACCATATAACTAAAAACCAACTTATGTTTAAAAACAAATTCTTAGGGTTGCTGTTTGCAACCATGCTTCTCCTCATGGCTCCCTTCATAGCAGGGGCACAAAGGGGAGACCATCATCC
>FLNX01001894.1_pt1 | contig 28372 bp, 18 predicted proteins | sample 1140341 | NCBI WGS metagenome assembly FLNX01 (sample SAMEA3878208, study PRJEB12797) | bioreactor metagenome | biome: Moose rumen | place: Sweden | collected 2011-10 | reverse complement strand
GGTTCTTGTCTAATTGAACCTCACAAGCCGAGGCTGCATCGATTCCTGTTCGGGTGGTTTCGATGGTAACGCCTAAACTATAATCGGAGCCACTTTTAAGATTGTTGAGAAATATCAGTTTTGTTCCTTTCGTATAGATTGCGACGGGTTTGAAAGCATCGTGTATGGGATTGGCGTAGATGGTGAGTTGTGCGTCCTCGGATGCCCCGTAGAAAGAGACCACTTTGGCATCCGTTTCCGTGCGGAGGTACAAAGCGTTGTAATCGTCACCGTAAATAACGCATTCGCCTTTCACTTCGATAATGAGTACATCTGCATCGATGGAGGCATCCACTGTGGCATTGTCAAGAATAAGTGCTTTATCTCTATACTGCACCGTCCCTGCGGTAATCTTCGATGAAGAGACATACCCATTCTCGTCGGTAGTACAGAGTAGACTGTTAATGAAGATACAATCGGTGTAGTAGGCGGGAAGGTCATTGACGATAGTAAAATCTTGCCAAACAGGTGCTGCGCTGTAAAGGCTCTGAAGATTATAGGGTACGTGTAGGGTAACGGTCGATTTATTGGCAAAGGTACTGAACGCATTTGAGGGTATAGACGCATCCGGCTTGAACGGTACATACAGATCTGTGAGAGAGGACCTGCCGACACATCCTAAGCTCGATTTTTGATAATCGGAAATATCTTTGTGCAGGCGCAGAATAGTAAGTTTGGTAACATCTTCAAAGGCATACTGGCGCAAGACAGTCGCCTCGGGCAAGATGGAATAGTCGGTAATATCCGCTGCGGCAGGGAAACAGATGAGTTCCTTCTTGTCGTAGGTATAGAGCACGCCGTTGTCAGAATAGAAATGCGTGCTGTTGGTGGCGTTGATGGTGGTCAGCGCGTTACAAAACCGAAACACCCTGTTTCCTATGGTTTGCAGCGTAGCGGGCAGATTGATGGTAGTCAGTGCAGAGCAGCCGTAGAACGCACCATCGCCTAATTCCTCTACGGAACCAAGTAATACCTCGCGCAGGCTCTTCAACCCATAACAGGCATTTACGCCAATACGAGTCACGCCGGACTCGATGACAACAATCTTAATGTTGTCCACGTTTTCCCACCAAGGCTGAGGATATACTATATTAAAATCAGCGGTGGAGCCGCTGCCGCTGATAGTGAGGCGCGGACAGCGACCGTAGAGGTAGTGCATGACCGTATCCAATTTCCATGTACAGGAGTTGGAATATTCGCCATTGACCATCGGTCCGCAGTTGCCGGAGTTGGCGGCACTGAAGACCGATGGTACGATGACCAATGCCATCAGTACTGATAAGAAAAACCCTTTCATAAGTACATACTGTTATGTATTTATTTTACTCTTGCGCCTTGTAGGTTGTAGGCTTTGCCCCCGCGGAGGATATAGATATTGCCTGTTTCGGGGTCGAAGACTTTGGCGGCTTGACCTGCGGGCGTGGACGACCGCGTTCCAAGTATCTCCTCAATGCCCGTAGCGGTAGGCTCGATGACTACATCGGTGAGGGAGGGAACAAGTGCGCCGTCTGCATATAATTGGTTGTCTTGGAAGACGGTTCCGACAGGCGAAACGATTTCGCAGTTCCGCAACTCAAATTCATCTACATCCACGGAACCTTCCTGGTAGGCATTGAGAGTCAGTTGCGAATGGTCAACCAATACTTGGCAGGGAGGAAATCCGGTAGCAGATACGTTCTCTGAACTGCGGAAGATACCCCCTATGTTGCAGTTCTTAACATTGTCAAAGGTAACTTGTCCGCCGGACATCGTTATACTGCCTTCACACAGAAGCGACCCCTCGCCGGTAATTACTACATTGCAGGCTTTTTTTGTCTCGCTATAAAGACTTCCCATATGAATTTGGGTCCCTATGCGATTATTGCCTACTAATTGTATGGTGAGTGTATGAGAAGGCATCTTGTCTTGGTCAATCCAAATCTCAGAAATGCCGTTACCGCCATATTGATAATCAGGAGCAGATTGGTCAAAATAATCACTTGTATTATTCAGAACCAGCGTATTGGTAGTGTAGTTGTAATACACACTTCCTTCTATAGCCGAATTGTTTTCATTCGAAAGTCTTATGTCTTGGCGATAGCCATTCCACATACTGATAGGGTACTCGATATATACATCGTAGAACTCTTTCCAGCCGTCGGCTAACTTGTAGTTCCTCTCTGCGCCGCTTGGTACAGTGAGTTGGACAGATTTCAGATCGTCCACGCAATCGGCAAACACGCCTGTTCCTAAGGTAGGCGGGATATAATACGGGCATTTGATAGAGCGGAGATTGGTACAGCCGGAGAAAGCGTAGTCTTCAATACTGTTTAGTCCGTCGGAGTTATATTGGAACACGATATTCGAGAGTCCCGTACCGGCAAACGCATACTTGCCGATGGACTGAATAGTCTTGTCGAAAGTGAAGTCTGTCAGTTTCTTCAAGCCGTAAGCGAGATAGGCAGGTATATGTTTATAGCCGCCGCCAAAGGTCAGGGAAGTGAGCGTTTCCTTTGAGTATGAGAACGGACATCCGTTATAATCTTTTGTTTGGCTGATAGTGAGCGTTACTTCCTTGATGGCAGTATTGTAGAAGGTGTGTTCCGTTATGTTCTTACAATTGATGGTAGCCTTCTCTATCGTCATGTTCGCAAAAGTGTACGACTTGATTTCAAAACTGACATTGACATCCAATGTCTTTACTTTGTTGCAGTTGGTGAAAAGCGAATGATAAAAATCCGTTGATTGATAGGGATCGGTATTGCCAGATGCCCGGTATGTGATTGTTTCTGCGTTGGGGCAGGCAAAAGCATTATGTCCGATGGAGGTTATGTTCCCGTATAAATGAATACTTTTCGTTTTGTCCGATTTGAAAGCATCCTCTCCGATGGTCAGACCGGCACCTTGATAAAGAGAGAAAGCTATTTTTTCCGCTTGATGATTCTTAAAAGCCTCCAAACCTATGCGAGTGAGAGATTGGCTCCAAAAGCTTAAATCGGTAGTTATCGGGCAATTACGAAAAGCGTAATCGCCGATTTCCTGTAATTCGCTGTCGGAACCAACTGAACTCATAGAAAAGTCACTCAATTGCGTACACCCATTAAAGGCACTCTTACCGATACGTGTTACGAGGCTGTTAATAGAAACAGTTTCTATATTCGTGAACCCCTGAAAGAGGAAGTCTTGTACTTGTCCGCCATATACCTCTACATGCTTTAATGTGTATCTCAATGGATAGAAAGGCGAGGTATTACCGCTTGACACGGTGAGTGCGTTGTCGGGAGTGGTATGAGTGCCATCGAGTGTCTTGACTGTCTTGGTATTTTCATAATCAACGGTTACGAGATTAGTACAATTTAAGAAAGCCGACTCTGACAGATACTCAATGTCGCGAAAATAGACAACTATCAAAGAGGTACAGTTATTAAAGGCATAACTCCCCAACATATACATGCCGTTCTCAGGGAATGCCACAGAGGTGAGCTCGGAGTTGTTACAGCCGCTAAAGGCTTCTTTTTCAATGCTGAATTGACAATCCGGTGCCACCTTCGTGAATTTAATCTGTTTCAGATTCGTGCAGCCCATAAAAGCCTGTTCACCGATATAGGCAAAACCTTCCGAATCAATTTCGAGATACTGCGCTGTGGTGCTGTTCTTGAAAGCCCCGTCATCGATGCACCAGATGTCATAGGTCGTGCCGTTATAGGTTACGGTCGGACCAATGTAGATGTAGTTGCGTGTGCCGCCCGTTACTTTTACTTGGGAATTAGTGATAGTGGTGTACTGAATGCCGTCCACCGTAAAGGTCAAGGCAGAGGCACTTATCGTCGCCATCACTGCCAAAAGTAATGAAATTTTTCTCATAATGTAATGAATTTGGATGTTATAGACTGATGTTTTTTTTGCTCATTGATTGCTGAACGCATTAAAACGGCCATTGCCATTCATAGATGACCTCTCCGTCGGGCGTGTGCCAGCGGAAGGTGTTAAAATGTCCTACACTGTCCCATTCTGCCGTGCAGTACCACTCCCCGACATTCAGGAAATAGTTGTCGTCATAGAATATCGGTTCGTAGTCGTAACCCTCCACGTTGTCGTTCACGGGCGGGACAACATATTGGAAGGTGGTGTCAATGACTCCGTAGAGGTTGAACATCGTGTCTTTGTCCCACACGCCGACATGGGCATAGCCGTTGTAGAAACCGTCCTGCCATGTCAGCTCATCCGGCGCGTAGTGCAGTGAGCCGTACTCGTCCACCCAGCATAAGCGACCTTGGTACGTCACGCATGCGTACCCGTCGGGAGTGAACTGCATCGCGTCTTCAAACTTGGGCGGGATAGCCCATTCGCCGCGGATGTCAATATAACCCCATAGCAGCGTATCTTCGAGGGAGGTCATACTCTCTCCGGCGGGCAGCAGCAGGGGCATCGCCTCTCCCGCATCGGGCACCTTGGAGCACCCGCTGCAGGAAGGTAGCAGAAAGGACACGGAAAGTACAAGAGTACAAAGTACAAAGTACAATTTATTTGTACATTTTTTCATTTTCATAATTACTTATTTCATCATTTGCCCTTGTGCGTTATATTCCTTCTCGCCTTGGCGGATGATGAGCATGCCGTCACGGAAGAACTTGGTGCTTTGCGCCTTGTCTGCCGATACATTATCGATGGCGGTTTTGTTTTTCTTCGTGAAGTATCCCGGGGTACCGTCTTCATCGGGACGAGCGTAGGAAGCGTCGATATGGTTTTCATCATACGCTGTTCCGTTTTCTCCAACCAGTGCTGTACATTCGAGGAACATACAATCCGAATGTTGCAGTGCAGCGTTTTGGCTCCAATCGTCCTTACAATAGATGGTAGTCAATACTGTGCAGAACGAGAACATTTCGTCCATATTCGTCACCTTTTGGGTATCCCATCCGCTCAGGTCTAATGTGGTCAAGGAAAAACAATTTTTGAACATAACGCTCATATTCGTCACCTTTTGGGTATCCCATCCGCTTAAGTCTAATGTGGTCAAGGCTTTGCTGAGCGCGAACATGTTGCTCATATCCTTTACGTTTCGGGTATCTAATCCGCTCAGGTCTAATGTGGTCAATTTTTCACAAACAGAGAACATATAACTCATATCTGTCACGTTGGAGGTGTTGAGGTAATTCAGCCCTGTTATTTGCGTTACGTTCCAAAAGTTGTAGAACCAGTATTTGGTACTTGTTGGGCGAGCGTTTTTCATTGATTCGTCCAAGACGATAGATGTAATTTGTGTTTGAATGGAGGTCCAAGCATCAAACCAGTTTGCGCCGTCTTTCTCGGTCCATTGGGTTAGTACGTTGGAGCGGGTATCTTTTTGGAGGTCGCAATATAGAGTGAGCTGATTGTCAACAAACGTAGCATAGACTTCAGGTTTTTTGGTGAAATAGCCCAGAGTACCTTCTTCGTCGGGACGGGCATAGGTGATATCGGTATGATTTTCGTCATACGCCGTTCCGTTGCCGCCGACTAAGGCCTCACAGCCGGTGAACATATCTTCAGACTCTGTCAGTACGGAACTTTGGCTCCAGTCGTCGCCGTAAATGGTGGTCAAGGCTTTGCTATAATGGAACATATGCTGCATATCCGTCACATTTTGGGTATCAAATCCGGTTACATCCAAGGTGGTCAAGGATACGCAGCCGGCGAACATATAACCCATACTCGTCACGTTTCGGGTATCAAAGCCGCTCACGTCTAATGTGGTTAAGGAAGAGCAGTAATAGAACATGCTCCGCATATTCGTTGTAGCGGAAGTGTTAAGATAATTAAGCCCTGTTATTTGCGTTACGTTGGTAAAGTCGTTGAACCAATAGGCAGTACTTGTCGGTCGGGCATCTTGCATAGACTCATCCAAGACGATGGATGTGACGGCGTCCTTAATAGTTTCTGAGAGATTTCGGGTTCCGCTCGTCTCTGTCCATTCGGCTACCACGTCCGAGCGAGTGGCTTGCTCCTCGTCGTAATAAAGAGTGAACTGACCATCAACGAGCGTAGCATAGATTTGCGACTCTGCTTGAATAGTTTGTGTACCTGCTATGCCAACAAGGCACAGTAGCAAAGAAAGAATAGTTTTTTTCATAAATAGTTGGATTGGGATAAATAATTATTTCGTTTTTTGTTCGCGCATGGCGGTTGGGGAAAGGTTGAAGTACTTCTTGAAGGCATGGACGAAGGTGCTGAGGTCGTCATAGCCGCAGAGCCTTGCCACCTCGAGTACCTGCAAGTCTCGCCGCTCTGTGATGAGGTACTTGGCTTTCTGCATACGCATGTTGGAGATATAGTCGCGCGGATTTTGTCCGGTGAGTTCGACCAATCGGGTGCGTAACTGCTTGGCAGATATATTCATAGATGAGGCAATCCGCTCCACGCTGACATCGCCCTCTTCCATCTTCCGGTTAACCATGTCGGTGAATATGTCTAAGAAATCTTTGTCCACCTGCGGTATCTCGGCGCGGGGTTTGCCGGAGGTATATAACATGTTGTTATACCACGTGTTGAGCTTTTCGTTAATCTCCTGCAGGTCGTCAATGTTCTTGCGCAAGGTGTCCCGCTCGGCATGACTGCGGCGGTGGATGAAGTACCAGACAGATAGAATTAAAATGCTCATAAGCACAATCACCGCAATCGTGAGCATCATATACCTCCTATTCTGTGCCCTTTCTCGTTCGCGCTCCGCTTGCATTTGATCCACATTGTATTCCGCATTATAGCGGTTCAGCGCCTCGGTTGTCTCGGCCTGATAGACGCTGTCTCTCAGCTCATTATAGCGTTCCAATAAGGCAATGGATTGTTGTGAAGGCACTCCACGCGTAGCTTCGTACGCATCCTTGACGGCTTTCATCTCGCTGTACTTATCGCCTTGTGCGCGGAATATTTCCGCAGCGGCTAAGTGGTGTTCTGCAGCCGAGTGCATGTTGCCTCGTTTGGCTTCAATGATACCATACTGCCGCTCGCAGATGGCAACAGAGTGCAGGATACCCGACTCTGTGAGGAGCGGAATGGCTTCATCCAAAGCCCTTAAGGCATCTTCGTCCCGATTGAGCCCGATAAACGCCGTCGCCATTTGACTCAGTCGCTTGCCCTGACCGCCTTTATTGCCTAATCGTTTATCAATGGCATAAGCCTGCTCAGCATAGTTGAGGGTCTTCAGATCATCGTCCAAACCGTGATAGACCTCAGACGCTGTACCTAACAGAATAGCCATCCTCTGTGGGTTATCCACATGCCGCGCAACCTCAATAGCCTCTAAGATATACCGTTCCGCCTCGGCGTACTGGTGGTTGATAAGGTAGGTGCCGGCAATCGCGTTGAGGGTCGAACTGAGCCTATCGTCATCACCGGAAACCTTGTCTATCTCATAGCAGGCATGGAAAGCGTGGGCGGCATGCTCAAACTCCCCTAACCGGAAATAATCAACACCTTGCCTATGGTAGCAGTCACCCAAGAGAACCGAGTCGTTAAACCGTTGCGCTAACGGGATTGCACGACTCATATAGTCGATGGAAGCCTGCCACGACTCGGTGGCGAAATACCATTCCGCAGTCCAGTAGTAGAACCACATCAAGAGGGAGTCACGGGGCGCAGAAACGGGCATAACAACAGCCTCGTCCGTAATGCCTTTTTCATCATAAATGGTAAATAGACTATCCGCCGGTCCTATCAATTGTTGTTGCGAGGCGCCGCGGGTTGCCAATTGGTCAATACGGGTTATCATCTGCTCAACCGAGTTGGCAGAGGGGCTGCTCCAAGCAGTCATGGAAAGACTCCCTAAAAGGAGGGTAAAATGAAACAATAATTTTCTCACGGGTGCATGCATTACGAAAAACGCTGCAAAATTACAAAAAATTTTTGATATATCAGTTGTTTTTTTGTGACAAAATGTTGTTAATTTAGTTTTGTAAGCAAAATTGCCCCTTTTTGTCTGCTTTGTGGGACGATTCGGGGACGATAAGGTTATGATATGTATACGCAAAGCGGTGGATTGCTCCACCGTTTCATTGTTATTTTTAGTCACCAGTCGGAAGTCTTTCTCCTTCGTCTACATCCTTTCCGGCATCTCTATACCCAGTAGGGCGAAGGCGGAACGGAGAACCTTACCGACCTGCCGACTCAGTCGGACACGCAAGGCACGAACACTGGGGTCTTTCTCATTCAGAATTGAGTAATCGTGGTAGAAACTATTGAAGTCACACGCCAGTGCGTACGCGTAGTTGCAGAGCACCGCGGGACTGAACTCATCGCCCGCCTGCTTCACCACCGCGGGATATTCCGTTAGACGCTGAATGAGTGCCAGCTCCTTGTCGTTGAGCGAGGTCACCTGCCCCTCAGCCACCTCACCTGCCTTACGCAACACAGACTGTATACGGGCATAGGTGTACTGGATAAAAGGTCCCGTATTACCATTAAAATCAATGGATTCGGCGGGATTGAAGAGCATGTTCTTACGCGGGTCAACCTTGAGGATAAAGTACTTCAGGGCACCGAGACCCACCTTGCGAGCAATCTCGCCGGCTTCCTCCTCGGTCACATCGGGTAGGGTGTTACCCTTGTCACAACTGATCTCACGAGCATCATCAATCATCTTAGCCATTAAATCATCGGCATCCACCACCGTACCTTCGCGGCTCTTCATCTTACCATTCGGCAGTTCCACCATGCCGTAACTGAAGTGGACAAGCTCTTTGCCGAATGGGAAACCGAGCCGGTCAAGCAAGATTGACAGCACCTTGAAGTGGTATTCCTGCTCATTACCAACAACATAGACCATCTTGTCTATCGGGTAGTCTTGGAACCGCAGTTTGGCGGTACCGATGTCCTGCGTCATGTACACTGAGGTACCGTCAGAACGCAGAAGCAGTTTTTCGTCTAAACCATCCTTGGTCAAATCTGCCCAAACAGAGCCGTCCTGACGCTGATAGAACAACCCCTCTTTCAGCCCGCGCTCTACCTCACCCTTACCTTCCAAATACGTGTCGGACTCATAGTAAATCTTGTCAAACGAGACGCCGAGTTGGCGGTAGGTCTCGTCAAAACCGGCATAGACCCAGTCGTTCATCCGCTTCCATAGGGCACGCACCGCGGGATCGTTATGCTCCCACTGAACAAGCATCTCCTGCGCCTCCTTCATAAGGGGAGTCTCTTTCTTCGCCTTTTCCTCATCCATCCCGCCGGCTACAAGGTCGGCAATCTGCTGCTTGTACTCTTGGTCGAAACGCACATAGTAATCCCCGATGAGGTGGTCACCCTTCTTACCGGAAGACTCGGGCGTCTCGCCGTTACCAAAATGCAGCCACGCCAGCATAGACTTGCAGATATGAATACCGCGGTCGTTGACGATATTGGTTTTGACCACCTTCCAACCGTTGGCTTCTTCAATCTGCGCAATGGCATAGCCGAGCAGGTTATTGCGGACATGCCCTAAGTGGAGGGGCTTATTGGTGTTGGGAGAAGAGTACTCGACCATCATGAGATGCCCGTTCTCGGGCTGGCGACCAAAGGTATCGTCAGCACTGATAGCCTCTAATTGGGAGAGCCAATAGTGCGTGGCAACAGAGAGGTTCAGGAAACCTTGAACGGCATTAAACTTCTCTATTTCAGGACAATGACTGACGATATACTCGCCTATTTCTTGCGCGACCTGTGCCGGTGCCTTGCGGGCAGCCTTCACGAACGGAAAGACCACCACCGTCACTTGTCCCTCAAACTCGGGACGGGTTTTCTGGAGTTGAATCATGGACTCACTTGCCTCTAAGCCATACAGCTCTCGCACGGCAGCGAGTACTACGGGATATAATTCTTTTTCTAACATATCGGTTGGCATTTAGTAGCAAGGAAAGCCGCTTCTTCGGCAGTCAGGCGGGGCGACACCTCATTATATACGCGCGCGTGATAGGCATTGAGCCACGCTTTTTCATCCTCGGTGAGGAGAGTCCACTCAATGAGTCGTTTGTCGTAATAACAGAGGGTCAGAGTCTCAAACGCATAGTACTGCTCCCCCGTTGAGTGCTCACACACAGGTGCTTGCACCACCGTCACGAGGTTCTCAATGCGGATACCGTACTCGTTGGTGCGGTAGATACCGGGTTCGTCTGAAAAGACATTGCCCTCACGCATCGGGTTGGGATTATTGTCCGTGCGGATATTCGCCGGTCCCTCGTGGCAACCCATGAAGTGCCCTACCCCGTGCCCCGTTCCATGACCGTAGGTGATACCTTCCGCCCACATGTATTGGTGCGCCAGAACATCCAACTGATTACCTCTTGTCCCTTTCGGGAAACGCGCTTTCGCTAAAGCGATATGCCCTTTGAGCACCAGAGTATAATCGCGCTTAACTTGCTGAGGGATAGCCTCTTCGTCACCAATCCATACCGTACGGGTGATGTCGGTTGTGCCGTCCAAGTATTGTCCTCCTGAGTCGAGTAGCAACACACCGTTATGATCTATCCGGGCGCATTCCCCGGGTTCGGCATGGTAGTGCACAATAGCGCCATTGCCCTTCCAACCGGCGATCGTCGCAAAGGACTCGTCGGTGAAGTTCTGCCCCATGGCTCGGAATTCATGGAGTTTATCCGCCAAGGTTATTTCAGTCTGGGGCGTCAGCATAGCCTCCTCTTCGAGCCACTTGAAGAAACGGGTAAGAGCTACGGCATCCACCTTCATGGCTTCGCGCTCGCCGTTGAGTTCGGTTTCGTTCTTAACAGACATCATGACCTGTAAGGGTGACGGACTCACATTGACCTTGCGCCCCACAACGGGGTTAATCGCCTCATAAAGAGCCTCGTTCGTCCGAGCGCCGTCAAAGAGAACCGCATTGGCTTGTATGTTCTGCAGGTAGGGAAAGATGTCTTCATACCCCTTCATCGCGACACCCTTGCCCGCCAATATGGCGGCATCTTGTGCGTTGTACTTAGCCTGGTCCACAAAGAGGGTTGCCTTGTCCTGTTCCACCACGGCATAACTAATCACACAGGGGGTGTAGTCCACATCCGTGCCGCGGATATTAAAGAGCCAACCTATCTCGTCTAAGGCTGCCACTACGGTTGCGTCACACCGACGCTCCTGCAAGGCTGCTCTCAGCCGAGAGAGCTTGTCCTCTACCCTCTCGCCCGCGAACCGGTCGTCATAGATATAGAGCGGGTTCATGGGAATATCGGGTCTGTTCTCCGTCCATAGGGGACGTACCAAATCGAGGGAGGCGAGTTTCAAGTCGCCATCGGCAAGTGCGTCACGCAATGCCCTGAAGGCATTGACCGAATACATCTCGGGGTTAACGCCAACCGTAATTGGAGCCGCAGCATACTGACTGACAAGCCATTCCTCAATTGTCGGGCAGTCTATATCCGACTCGCGCATAAGATCTACGGTAGTGCCCTTCAGTTCCTTTTCGGCCTGCAAGTAGTAGCGGCTATCTGTCCAGAGCAATGCCTTATCCATCGTGATAACAGCCGTCCCCGTTTCGCCGAGGAACCCTGTTATCCAGTTCATTTCGCCCCAGTGGGGAGCCATGTACTCCGAGGCATGCGGGTCGTTGCCCGGGATAATATACGCACCCAATTGGTGCTCCTGCATAAGCGCACGAAGCGCCGCTAATCGTTCAATAATCTTCATATTTTTTTTCTTGGTTTCTTGGTCTCCTGGTCTCCTGGTCCCCTGGCATCCTGGTCCCCTGGTATCTTGGTTCCCTATTACAACTCCCTTAACTTCTCTCTATATCCGCTCACCACGCTGTCAAACTCGGCTTTGTAGGCAGCCGGTACGGGTTCGACGGGGGGCGACTCAAGCTTGAGCGGGTCAACCGGCGTGCCGTTCTTCCAAACCCGAAAGTCCAAGTGGGGACCTGTTGCAGAACCCGTCGCACCGACATAACCGATCACCTCACCCTGTTTGACCCGCGAGCCGACCTTCAGTCCCTTCGCATACTTGCTCAGGTGCAGATAAGCCGTTGTGTAGGTCGAGTTGTGTTTAATCTTAATGGTGTTTCCCCCACCGCCTTTGTAGGCAGCAAAAGTCACCACACCATCGCCGAGTGCCACCACCGGCGTACCCGTCGGAGCCGCATAATCGACACCGGTATGCGCCCGAACGGTCTTGTAAATCGGGTGCACACGGGCATACGAGAAGTGCGAGGAAATGCGTTTGTAATTGAGCGGAGCCTTCAGAAACGCCTTTCTCAGCGACTTACCATCGCCGTCGAAGTACGAGTGAATATCCTCCGTTTCAAAGTAATACGCTTCCTGCCAAGCCCTGCCATGGTAGAACTGCGCGGCATAGATCCGACCTATTCCCGTCCGCGTGTTATCGACATAACTCTCGTCATAATAGACCCGTATGGAGTCACCCTTCTGCAGGGCAAAGAAGTCTATCGTCCAAGCATAAATCTCGGATAGATCTAACGCCACCTCGGTCGGTAAGTGATTGTCAACCATGGCGTTCCATAGCGAGGTCTCAATCACGGCTTGTGCGATACAAGGCTTATAGATTACCGGCTTCGTCTGCCGCTCAATATGCACCGGATCAGTCATGTGGAAGACCACCGCCTCACGAATAGAGGCCTTGTAGATAAAGAAAGACAGTTGCTCCACGCCTGCCGTATCGGGCTGATGAAGAGCCAAGTACTGCTTTCCGGCACGGATGGACCGCACATCAAACGAGTCCCTCGGGATAAGCATCAGTTGTGTCTGTTGGCGAGCGGTGGCACCACAGCGATTAAGGATACCGCCTAAGGTCTCGCCATTCTGCACATAACCCGTGTCAATGCGGAACGAGTCTATCGGCAGCCCATACTCATACCGCACCGGCTCTGCCTGTTGCTCATCTTCACGAATCGTATCTGACGCGGTTTTCTTACAACCGATAAGGAGCAGTGCTACCCCGAATACTATATATAGGTATTTTTTCATCTTGTTTGGTTGTTGTTTTCCGGATGTCCGGAGATTCTGTTTTCCTTGTTCGTTAGGCATTAGGGGCTTTATGGGGATATTTTCTGAACCAACTGCTGATTTTCAGCCTGATAACGCCAAACAGCGCCTCGGAGAAGATACCTCCGCTCATCTTGGAGGTACCAAGCACACGGTTGACGAAGATAATGGGCTCCTCCTGAATCGTGAAACCGCACTGATACGCCGTGAACTTCATTTCAATCTGGAAGGCATAGCCCTTGAAGCGTATCTTGTCGAGCTCTATCGTCTCCAGCACCTCACGGCGATAGCCTACGAACCCCGCGGTCGTGTCATGAACCGGCATACCCGTCACCAATCGCACATACTTAGACGCGAAGTACGACATCAGCACTCTGCCCATCGGCCAATTAACCACATTAACGCCCGTGACATAGCGACTGCCGATAGCCACATCGGCACCTTGATGCGCCAAACGGTCATAGAGTTTCAGCAGGTCATTGGGGTTATGACTGAAATCGGCATCCATCTCAAAAATATAGTCGTACTGATGCTCCAAACCCCACTTGAAGCCGCAGATATACGCCGTGCCGAGCCCCTGCTTACCGCTGCGCTCAACGATAAAGAGTTTGTCCTTGAACGCGCTCTGCATCAGCCCTTTCACAATAGCGGCAGTGCCGTCCGGCGAACCATCGTCGATAATGAGGATATGGAACGCCTCCGGCAGTCCAAAGACCGCACGGATAATCGCTTCGATATTTTCCTTCTCGTTGTAGGTCGGGATAATAACTAATTTTCTCTCCATATAGAATCGTTTAATATATACAAAGGACTGGGTGAGAGTCTGTCAAGCACCTTGAGGTACACATCTTCACGGGGCATGATACCGATCTCTAAAAGGTGCTCACTCACGGTGTTATACGCCACTTGCGGGTCGTTGTTCTCTAACGATATGTGGCACAGCCAGATATTCCGGATGCCGTCATGCCAGTTGCGCTCTAATAGTGCTCCGCAAGTCTCATTCGACTGGTGACCTCTATCGGACAGAATGCGCTCCTTGAGGTAAGTCGGGTATGGACCGTTCAGCAACATCATCTCGTCATGATTGGCCTCAATCACAATGTGGTTGGACTGCCGGATGGCTGCCTCCATCTGCTCATTAGGACACCCGCAGTCCGTCGCAATCATAAAGTGCTGACCATGAAGCGCTATCGTGTAGCCTAAGCAGTCGGTGGAGTCGTGGCTGATACCGAACGTGTTGATGGTGAAGTCGTCTAACTGCCACTCCTGCCCTTTCTCAAAGTAGCGGCGCGAAGTCCGCAGTTTCTCTTTCAGACCATAGTTACGGTCTATGCCTCCATGAATCTCGGCAGTCGTATAAATGGGGATATGGACCCTTTCGCCCAAAGTCCCCACGGCGCGGATATGGTCGGCATGGTCGTGGGTCACCAAAACGGCGATAATGTTCTTAAAATCGAGGCCGATGGCTCTTAGGTCCTTCTGAATGGTACGCGCCGAGATACCGGCATCGATCAAGATGCCTTTCTCACGGGTACCCAAGTAGTAGCTATTCCCGCTACTCCCCGACCCAAATGCCTGAAATAGAACCTCGTTTTCGTCCATACTGCTTTCTTTTTTATCTCCTAACCATCCTTCTGACCCTCATCGCCGCCTTTTTTATCTCCTAACCATCCTTTTGACCCACATCGCCGCCTTTTTTATCTTCCGGGCATCCTTTGGGCCTTCACCACCCCCATTCAGCCCGCAAAGGTACAAAAAAGTTTTGATATATGCAAAAAAAAGTGTATTTTTTCGTCATTATTGCGCTAACCATAGTCCAAAGAAGCGGTCATAGACTGAATAGATGCCATTTTCCTCATAAACGAACTCTTTATCCATCAACGCTCGGATAGCACTACGAACGGTGCTGGCAGCCGTCAAATCGTACTTGGCAACAAACGCTTGGCTCATCGGGTTCTCTACCCGATGTTCCGAAGCAATAGCACGCAGAACCTTCAACTGGTTAGTCGCTAATAAGGCGCAATAATTCTGATAATTATACTGATTTTCATCCACCAACTCCCCTATCGCTTGCTGAATCACATCCTTCGTTACGTCTTTCACTCCGTACTCATAGACGCGCCCCAGAACGGCTTGAAGATACCATGTGTGCGCAAAAAGGGACTCATACATAAAATGGAACGTTTCCTCCTTGATTTCCTGACCGTTAGACGCCAAATGGCGATGACTAAATTGATAGTAGGGCTGTTCGGCAATGGCTGACAGGTGCATATTCTGGGCACTTTGATAGAAGGCTCTTTTCGCCGACGAGAACATCTCTATCATCATGTGTTTTTGGCTGCCGGAGTAGATAAAGAACACATTTCTCAGATGTTGAATATACGAGCGGAGTATGCGTTCGACATTTTTCTCGGGATAATGCATTATCTGCTGAAATTCGTCAATCGCCACATAAACAGGTTTATCAGCCTGCTCCATATAGTTAAAAATCTGCGCAAGAGAGGTTTCCGGCTCATCACCCACCATCTTCACACCAATCTCAGGCTGTCCCGTTATCATATCTGTCGTAAAGCTAAACCGCAAGGAATGAAGCAATTGCATAACGCGTTCACGCGCAGAGGCGGAACCGCAACGACCCATGATAGCACGCCCCAAGCACTCTATGAGGTCTTTCAAATTTTCGGTACGATAAATATCAACATAGATACAATAGGCTTCCTCCGCGGGAATTTGCGCAAAGGTATGCCGAATAAGTCCGGTTTTGCCCATACGACGAGGACTAATCAAGACCACACTGCGCTCATTACGTAACGCCGTCATCAGTTTGGTCGTCTCAGCAACCCTGTCACAGAAGTAATCCGGTCCTGCGTAGCCATTTACCAAAAAGGGGTTTTTAGGATTTTTAGTAGCCATAGTATGCACATTTACAAGGTAATATCCATTGCGAAAATGTCGTTACAACTTTTTCGTCACAACTTTTTCGCTGCAAAAGTACAACAAATATCTGACATAAGCAAATTTATTTCGTATTTTTCATCATTTTTCTGCGTTTCTTCCCTTTTCGCTTATCGTGTTCCCTTCTTCGTACCGGTTCCCTTCCCAATGCACAGCCTAATATAAGCCTAACATAAGCCTAACATAAACAAACGCTGAAGACTATGGAACACAAAAAACGAGGGACTGCCCAACCTCGGCAGCCCTCTTTATTCGTCTGATAAACGCTCTTCCAACGGGTGTAGTACGCCAATTTACAACCCGGATGGGGAAACCTCACCACTGCTACGCTCAGGAGCAGGATCAATAGCAGTACTAAGAGTTGCAAACATCAATTCCTCCAAGTCATAGAGAATTAGCAGCTCCGTTTGCGGTATAGTATAAGTTGTCTTCATTGCTATTTACTGTCTTTCTTCATTCCAAGGTGCAAAAGTACTACTTTTTAATGATATATGCAAATAAAAGTACCAATTATTTTACTTTTTCACCCAATGCGTTGTATAATACACCATCTTTGTGGATATACAGCACTCCGTTATGGATGAACTTCTGTGTATGCGTGTCATGATTGACGCTCTCCATATCGGTCGGCATGGTGCGTGCCTCCTGAACGAGTTGCAGACCATAGTTAGAGGTCGTGCCCTTCATCAGCGAGAGCGTATACGCCGATTCACTGAGATTCCAAACGACCAGGCCGTCACAAGTCAAATAGAGCGTAGCGTCTTCGGGTGCATCGACTATATCGAGCACATAATTGCCGGTTGTCGGGGCATAGAGACCGAGAACCACAAAGGCATTATTAGCACTTATCTCCGCCTCATTGACACAGAGTTTATTATCATCCTGTTCAATCCATAGTTGGGGTGCTAATTTGGTAGTACCGGCCTTGAGCAGGTCATGCCCGATACGGTACGAACCATCCGCCTCTTCAGAAGTGGTCAGGAACACATTATCGGCATAACCTCCCGTCTCTGCCTGAAGGGAGATATTAAACGCCTTTTCTTCACTACGTGCGGGGGCGTAGCACTTGGTACCGTTACCTTCATCGAGAACGAGCGTTCCGGCTTCCGCTGCTTGGATAAAGAAGGGACAACCGACAACAAACGTCGCTTCAGAAGCCGCGACAGCCTTGTAGGCGGATAAACCGTTTTGATAAATCTGAACATAGCCGCTATAACTTGTTGTCGTATAAGTTAATGTCGGGTTACCCACAGCATTCCAGTTAGCGTCTTTGCTCGCTGAGTCTGCTCCATAAAGGCTAAGGCTCTTGGTGTTACCGGAATAAATTGCTGAACCGGCTTTTTTCTTAAAGCGATACACATTTTGTGAGCCATTAAGCGTGATATAGTAGAACTCACCCGCATTAAGCGTACCATGATAATACTGCCAACCTTTTCCGGTATTGTAACGCTTTTCGCTGTCATAATTAGCGATATAGTATTGGTTACCCCATGTGAGCGGTCCGACAACATTACCTGCCTCATAGCGATAAACACCATGGTCGCCATCAACTTCAAAGGGCACGGTAAAGCCATACCACTGCGAATCGTCCAAGACACCCTCCACCAGAGTTATATCTATATAGACATCGCCATTGATATTGGTGATATTGTCCTCGCCGCTTAACTGTCCGCTGATACTGGAGCCATCGGTGCAGGATTTGGAGTTGATAACAAGGTCATGCACTTTGAGCGAACCCTCGACATTAACCTCACCGCCATTAGCGATAATAAGGTCGCCATAGTCGTCACGGTCTTCTGTTATGCCCGTCACCGTCAATTTGCCGTTGGCAACAACATCAACAGAAGCTGTATTGGCAATGGTCAGACTACCTACGGTTATGTCCTCGTCAATAATAATCGGTGCACTGATAATCACAGCCGGATTCTCGCCTTCGGGCACACTACCCGATGACCAGTTGGCAGGGTTCTCCCAATCATTATCACCGGCAGTATTGACAAATTCATTAACCGATGTGGTAATAGCGACATTTACAGGCACAGCAATCACTGCGGTATTGTACCAAGCCTGATTAGCGGCAGGAGTAAAGACTACATTTTGGTACTGTCCTTCGCCCGCGCCCAATACTGTAGCGCCGGACTGCCATGCAAACGAACCCTCAATAGTATTTCCTTTGCTATCCACGGCACTACCGCCGGTCAGCACCGATTCGCTCAAAGTCTGACCATAAGTAAGGTCAGCCGCCGTAGGAGCAGTTAGCGTCAGTGTTTCTGCGGCAACGATAAAGGTCTTCAGTACCGACTCCGCCGCATTGTAATCGGCATTGCCGGCTTGCGAAGCGGTAATGGTGAACGTCCCGGGCTTGGCAATCACGACTGCGCCGTCCACGATAGAGGCCACGTCCGTGCCGCTCGTCACCGCGTAGGTTACAGTCAAACCGCTTGTAGCCTCAGCATTCAAAGCGACAACATCATTTGCCTTCAACGATGTCATAGGAGCCCAAGAGATCGCCTGCGAGCCCTTGGTAGCGGTAGCGCTCAAGGTAACGGTCAAGGACATAGAACGTTTTGTATCCAATATAGTAATTTGGTTGTCCCATGGTCCAACGGAAACAGGAGAGATGGAAACAGGCAAATCATACGTATCTATATCTCCACAATTTGCTTCTATGATATTGTCTACTGTTAAGCCATTATCGTTTAACTTAGTAACATTCATATTACCCTTGACATTGGAATAACTAATCGGGATTGTTATCTCACGAATTGCGCCCACAGGGATATTCCCCAACTCAATGGTGGTGTTTTCTGTTTCTATAAACGGCAGGGCGGTGATTTGGATATTGCCCACATAGTGGTAGCCCTCTCCGCCTTTCGGACGGACGAAACGGATATGGGTGGCATTGCGGCTGAGCTGTATATCGCCGGAGTTGAGGGTGGTACCCTTGGACGGACTGACGGCAGCGTTCAGCGTGGTCCAGTTGAGGCCGTTATCTGTGGATTGTTGCACATAGATTCCGCCTGTGTAATATTCGACTCCCAATTTCCAATACTCTCCACGCACATCGTAACTGAGCTTGTCCGGCTCGCCGTTGTTATGGTCAATAGCGATGGATGAACCGGTTATTTGGTTGGTATTCATCTGGAAGAACTCTATCTCATCGTCCTTTTCCAACACCAACGGAGCCTCGCAGTCGCCGGTAGAGACGGCACGGACACGGACTGTTTTGGTCACGGACACCGCTGCCTCGTAACTCTCGTCTCCCGCTACCGAGGCGGTCAGGGTCGTTTCGCCTGTGCCGGTGATGCGGATGGTCTTGCCATCGTCCATAACACTAATCACGCCATTCTCGTCAGGGCAGGAATAAGTCACTAACGCAGAGCGGGTCAGATCTTCGGTCTCGGTGCCTGCGGCTAAATTATAGACCTTCACTTTGGCGGTCAGCGGTATCTCGTTGCCGACGGACAGCGAGCGCGTGAAGTTCTGGTTCCAGACAATGTTCTGGATCAGTTTGTTGGTGGCATTGACCGTCTTCGTTTCGCTGACGGCTTTCCAGGTGTCATTGCCTGCCTGCGTAGCAGTCAAAGTCGTTTGTCCTGTGCCTACGACGGTGAAAGAAAGACCATCTGCCGCTATTTCTATAATCGAACTATTCCCTGACTGATAGCTAACCGGCAGATTGCTGGAGGCGGTAGCGGCATCATCGGCAGAGAAGGTCTGCGGCAGTGAGATGGTTTCGCCGGCATAGAGAGAACCCCAAGTCAGCGTCTGCGTCTGTTTCTCCGTCTCGGCATGCACGGCAAGCGTCTTGTTCTCGTACGGCGTATAAACGGTGATCACCCCGTCTATCGCCTCCGTTTCATCAGCGGCGTAGGTGATGGTGATGGTTTTGGTGCCTGTTTGATTCGTGCCGGTGGAGAAAGCGGCCTCACTGACGGTAAGGTGCGGATGGTTGCTGACTACCTTGATCTGGCCGGCACAGGTGCTGTAATCCACCTCAAACGTAGCTGTGGTATGGTTGCCGCCTAAGGTATTGACGGGCATGGTGAGGGAACTCTCTGACAAGGTGAGATACGTTTTCCGCTTTAAGGTCAGATTGCGTATGGCACGTTTATAATCACCGGTGTTTTTGAATTTGATGCCGCGTACATTAGCACTCAAGTTATAGGTGAAATACGTACTGCCAAAATCATAACTCCCAAAAGAGCCGTTCAGACTGCTCACCCCAATAGAATTAAGTGTTTGCCAAGTGCCTCCTTCCAATAGGATATATATGTTTAGGTCACCATAAGCAGTAGCCATATTTTTTGCGGCTTGGAAGCTGATCTCATTGGCATAGTTACCAGACCAGGTGGTTACTTCCCATTCGTCGCCGGCATCTAATTCGTGCTGAGCGGATTGCGAAAAATAACTACAGGTCGATGTTGTCTTATCCACATTCACCGTCACCGTCTTTGTCTCGGCAGCCTGATACTTATAGTTCTCCGCTTGGGCAACAGACCATGTGGCGGAACCTATCTTATACGAGGCATAGATAGCTTTTTGGTCGGGATAATAGGTGGCGTTCTGCTCGCCGCTCGTTTGCGTTACCACAATCGGCGTAAGGCTCGTCAAGTTGTTGTTGGAGCTGAAGGTCACGAGCGTCCCTTCTTCAAAGTTCAGCGTCTTGGTCCAACTGCCCCACGAGCAAGTGATGGTGTTGGCATATTTCGCTACCTTCACATCAAACGAAGCGGTTGCACCTGTATATTTGTAGGTTTCTTTCTGATGGAGCGTAATCTTTGCCGTTCCGGCATTGCAAGCCGTGATTAGTTTGTTCGAAGGATTGAAGGTTACAAGGTTGGAGTCATTATTCAGAGCCTCATTGGTAAAGTTCACGTCGTCTATTGTATAGTAGAAATCATCGCTGCTGCTTGCTGTCGGTTGTGTTGCGGAGGTGTTGGTATAACTATAATCCGCCGTCTGTGTATCGTCCACCATCAAATCATTGTATGCCGAGCCGGAGAAAGAAGTAATATACTTCTTCACCGTCACAGCGATGGTCTCGCTTGCTGCCGTGTATTTATAGGTCTCGGGTTGTGAGAAGATGACATTTACTACCTTTGATGCGCCGAACATCTCATTGGCTGTATTCGGTACGATAATTTTATCCTCACCCGATACATAGCGTATCAAATCCTCATCGCTTGTTGTTACCGTAACCGCCACATCGTTATTATTGCGATTCTTAACAGCTACACTACTATTGATTATTCCTTCCAACTCATCATCCACATACATCTCATAGGTCGCCACCGTCCGCTCCAAGGTGTTGGTAATCTTGTTAACCGTTATGGTCCATGTCTCGGAAGTACCCGGCAAAATAGTCGCTGTATTAGCTTGTGTGAAATAGATAGTCGCCTTACCGGCATTGCGTGCAATCAACTTGTTATTTACCGCATCGTATTCAACGACGGTATCGCCGCTGTTCACGCTGCTGCTAAATTGAGCAGTAATATGCGCGGTAGGATTCTCGGCATAAGTAAACGTGAATGCGGGCGAGATCTCATCGCCTACATCCATCGTCCTGTCTGAACCCGACATCGTGAACGGATATTGCGCTATCCATTTAGCCGTCAAAGTGGTATTGGTTGTCGGGGTGTAAGCGTCTCCGGGAACCCCTACTTTGGTTGAGCCGTCATACCAACCTTCAATCACAGCATTCGTTTTCGTCGCATTGGGTAACGTTACTGAACCGCTATTCCATTGGGCATAAAGATTGAATGTGCCTGAAGTAGCAAGATTTTGAACAGAAGCTTCGTCTGCATAAGTCGTACCGCTACCATCTGCCTTTGTATTCCATTCCTTGAATGTATAAGTTGCCGTAGTATTAGCCGCCGTAGTAGCAACTGTGGTACCGCCATCAGCATCATACGTTACGGTATAAGCGCGCTCAAACGCATTTTTGGTAAGTGCTTTCTCAGCCGCGTCGTAGGTAAACGTTTGATTGGTCATCGAAGAGCCGGTACTGCCATTGCCGTTAAAAGCCACCTCGTACGTATTCGCCGTCCACTTGGCGTAGAGGGTAACATCACCTGCTTTAACCCAAGTGGCATTGGAGCCGCTCGCGCCTGTGTAATCAGTTACATCCTTAACCCACGCTCCATTAGCATCTACAAGCTGGCTGCCACTACCATTTGTTCCGGTATAATAACCGCCAAAAGTATAGCCCGTTTTGGTTGGGCAGGTAATAGAAGAGGTCAAATTCGTGGTCGCATCAAAGGTAACGGACACAGATTTTGTTCCCGCACTCGTCGCGCTTTGGTTATTGAATTTTACAGTGTAGTTATTGGGGGTGAAGGAATAAGTTATCGTAAAATCCTGCAAGTAAGCTAAGTGACCCAACAAGGTGCGCCCTGAAGTAAAAATAAACGTATCTCCGAAACCTGAACTATTTGTAATTTCAATGGGACAAGGATTATTTGTGGAGCCATACATATCTCCTGTATATTTGTCGGTTGATCCTTGATAGATACGACCTTGTCCTCTGTACGTATATGAGCTCGCTTCGTGTTTGAAAGTAGCTTTAGCCTTGGTCACCTTAATAGAATAACCTGTTTTCTGGTTCTCCCATTTCACTTGCCCCTGCCGCATGTCTTTAGTAGAAGTTGATGCTGCTGTCAATCCTAAAACTTTTGTCAATTTATATCCATTACTATTCTTTTCTACATCAGAGAAAGTAAGTCTAATCTCTCCGCTCTTTGTCCATGTTGTCGTTGATGTATTCGTCAAAGTAACTGAATAAGACTCTCCCCACGCCTGCGTATTCCACCCGCCTAAAAGGAGGAGGAAAAGGGCTACGAGCAGTGTGCGGGACTGCCAACTAAATATGTTTTTAGAACTCATCTTTTTCATACCTTTCATATTGATCATCATTTTTCTTTTTCTATGCCCGAACGATTGTTCGGCTGCGTAAATATATTGTTTATTTATTCGCTTTCTTTTTCACCTCTTCTTCATATCTTGCAGCTGTTGCCGCAAAACCTACTTCCGGGAGCGTTTCTTGTTTCTTTTGAGTTAATGAATCCACCTTAACTGCCAATTCAGCAAGTGATTCATTAATAGTTGCCATCTGTGAAGTCAACACACTACTCAACATAGCGACTCCACTTTCTGTGAAAGCATAAGGAAGATATTTACTATGTTCACCACGTCCGTTGTCTATGGTGCCATTTTGGCACCTTAAAGAATTATACTCTTCACGCGACAATTCTATCATAAAATCAGAGGGGAAACGGGACGCATTGCGCTTTACCTGACGCTTCAGGTTCTTTGTTTCCACTCCATACAATTGTGCCAAGTCCCGATCTAAGATAACACGCTCCCCGCGAACAACATGAATCATCTGCTGTACTTGCGCAGAGTTCACTATCACAAGTTCTGTATTTGCTATTTCATTTTTCTTGGCCATTTCAAATTTTTGTTGTACCTTTGCAGCACGAACATTCCACGAGTCGGAATTTGGACTGGAGTGTCCCGGTTGGAAAGAGTTGTCAGTTCTGGCAATTCTTTTTTTATTCCTTTGGAACGATCTTTATTCCAATACTTCCCAATGTCCTCCTTTATCTGGTCCGATTCTTCTAAGCCGACCTTTATCTTGTAGAAGCTTTACCTGCTTTGCTATCGCTCGTCGGCTCACACCTATTGTCTCTGCAATTTGTTGAGTCGTTATTGAAGAATCTTCTGCTATTAGTTCTAATATTTTCTGTGAACTTTTCTGTGAACTTTTCTGTGAACCTTTTTGTAAACCATTTTCCGTGTTCTCAGAAACATTCTGACTGTTAATAGCCATAAACTTCTCACGAAGAATGGTTGTCATAAAACCTCCATGCAGTTGCTCGAACCGAGGCACTTGCAGACTCTCCGCTTCGAAGCCGGATTTAATCTTCTCATAGCCTCTACCCCAGTTCTCAATAAATCCTGCAAGAAAGAACACTTTGGCTATCAGTTCGTTTCTCTGCACTGACTCATGCGGCTGCATAAGCGTCTCTACCGTGAAACCCTCCGGCAGTCCACCGGGGTTCCACAACTCTATCTTGTCCGCCCACACGCGCATTTGGATAAACGTGCTGCGATAGTCCTTATGGATGATTGCATTGCAGATAATCTCCCGCAGAGCCTCCTCTGGTATTTCCAACGGCTCTTTTCTATCTAACCCCACAAACTGCATAATGGGCACAAGATAGCGACTGCGCAATGTGCGCATCACTCGTTCGGGCATCATTATCAGCGGGCATGAGATATTATCGTCAAAAATCAAGTCCGCTTGTGATGCTCCAAAACGACCAATACGATATATTGCTGTCGGACAATAGTAGTCCATTCTGTTGCTAAACAACATCAGAGCAGCAAAGGTCAGTTGTCCTTGCTCATTTGACAAACCCAGTTTGCGCAGAATCGTCTCTTTGCTCTCCTGACGCGCACTGGCATCCAAGCGTTTAGCTTCGATGGCACGCTCCACAAAATACCGCACCGCCTCGTCACTAATATCACTCATCGTAGCTTCTTCCTCAATATGCATGTCATATGTTCTATGACTGCGTTTGAGCAAGAAATCCGACAATGCTATGCCGTTCAGTTCTTGCAACGTACTGCCGCTACGGAGATAGAACTTGCCATGACACGAAACAGGTTGCTCGGAAGGCTGAATATGAATCGCTATATATTCTTTGTCATTTTTAGTAAGGATTTCCACTGCCGGTGCTATGCCGGTAGCTTGAACAGCCTTGTTGGGAATCGTCTCCAGCAGATAAGCCGCATTGGACAACCCTGCCACTTCTCCGTTATCATCCACCCCTATAAAGAGTGTGCCGCCTTGCGCATTGGCAAAGCCGCTGATGTAACGCAGGTATTTGTCATCCCACTGCTGTTTATATTCTACCATTTGCGATTCCATTTATTTGTGTCATTTAGAGTGATATAATTTCCTTATATTTTTATACCATTCATCTTTATTTGTCCTTAAATTTTTCTATGTTTGTAATTAGTTCTTATTCTATTTGATTTTTTAAAAAGCGTTGGAGCGTGGACTTGTCGGGCAACTGCAATTGGTAAGTGCTTACGAACAGGTTTTCATCCATCCCTGCCGTTGCATACTCTACCATCTGTTCGCCTTTTTGAGTACAAAGCAATTGTAGATTCCGAAACCACCTCTTTCATTTTAAGCCCTATGCACTTGCGTTTTCCCTTGTATAGCGCCATGTTGAGTGGTTGTTCGGAATTTCCGAACTACCACTTCGCGAACCAATTCACCCTCTGAGAATATATTATGAAGATGTTCGCTTATGGTAGATTTACTTTTTCCATACAGAGCGGCTATCTGGTCTTGCGACAGCCAAACGGTTTCGTTCTCCAAGAGCACGTCAACAGACGCCTTCCCTTCATCCGTTTGATAGATAACCACCTCGCCTTGCGGTTTATATTTCTCTATGTCTGCAGCCTGAGCCATTATATCTTTTTTGTTACTTAATGTTCTATATTCTTCTTTCGGAAAATGCAGTGTATCTTCATTTTGGACGGAATGGACTGTACCAAGCGCAATACTTGTTCGATGTCTGCTACATCCGTCATACGTTGCTTGCCGTCAGAAACTCTCATCTTCAACTGTCCCATTTTTTGGGACACTTCACTTCCCTCTGCTTCAAGTTTAGTTTTTAGAGCGTTCCAATATTTACGGGGACGCGGGCTTTCCGTCAATACCTCAATGATGTCAACTATTGAGAAATACCATTTTTCCTGCTCGCTATCCCATACGGTGCGGATACGTTTATTGTCAAATATTTTTATTGCTTCCTGTTGCGACATATTCCTTTTTGTACTTATTTATTTCTTTGGGAGTTTTTGAGATTCTCCCAATGCTTTTTCTTCTTTCGCAACGCGGCGCTCCACCTTCTTTATATCTTCAGCCGCAGGCAGTTCCTCCGGTTTGATACCGCGCTCTCCCAACATATTCCGTACCGTGCGATTATTTTGCACATGTTCTGTTGTAATAGACGGCTCCCCGTAAAGGTTCTTTGCTTCCACATTATAGTTTGTCATCTCAGTTGCAAGGTTCTTGGCAGCAATTGTCACTTGCGGAAGATGATCTGCCAAAGCACCGCTTTTCACGCCCAAACGTTTTTTCATCTGGTCTGTCGTTACTTCGCCGAACAAAGCCGCATCGCCTTTCGAGCGAATTCTCCCAAACCCCTTATCATCCACTCCGCGCTCGTAAATATTCTGCGACAGACGTTTTTCCGAAGCCCGCAACTCTTCCCGTTTCTCCAACCGCTGTTGTAGCTGCAAGCGCTCCGCTATCAACTCCGCTCGGCGTGTCTGAACCGCAAAGTAACTCTGTGCGAAAGCAATCTCTTCCTTCTTTGGGTCACCATTCTGCGCAATGAGATAACAAGCATACCGGGTAAGAAGAACATCGTTTATTTCACGTTCAGAGCCACTTCCAAGAGAGACCAATTTCGTGACGTCACGAAATTGGTCGTCAATATTGATATTCTGCGACTTACATGATTGTTTGGCGCGCTCGATTGCTACAGAAAAGTTCTCCCAACGGCTATAACCGCACACGCTTTGCAACTCGCGGGCGTACCATACGTCCATTATAGAACCATCATCTGCCAATATCTCATGCATGATACTGTCAAACGTTGATTTATATGTTACAATGCTCTGTGCATCCATATCTTCATTCGCTTAAATTTTCTATATATAAGAGCCTACTCGTGTTAATTTGTCACACAGTGTGTGATAATTTGGAAAGTTTTTGGCGACACTATCTCCAAAATAAAATCAGTAGTTTTGTTATATTTAATCAGTTCTGACATTATATCTTTTTTGTACTTATTTATTGGTGACATCCTTGGGGACATTCACTTATCTCGCCCATCTTGCCATCTTTGTTGTAGTTTATTTGCGATGTTGTCTGTTATTTTTCTTGGTCATCATCGCCTTCCAGCATATCTATCTTCGGCTGCTGTGCCACAAAGAAACGTTTTGCACTCAACGGGCTCACTACCTCTCTTCCCGTTTTAGCCTCCAGTTCCTCGCGCGCCACACGTGCGACATCTCCACCCTCCTTGGCACATTGTTTATTTTCCTCCAAAGTCTCGGGGTTCTTAGCGCGCGTAATACTTGTTGCGGATAATTCTGCCAACATATTCAGCACTAATTCCTCATTGGTCATATTATCACGCAGGTTCTCTTTCTTCAAACCCTTATATTTTTTGTACTCACGGGCGGTCTTTCCCGACCATGCTTGATAGATAATATCCGTCAGTGTGGCATATTCCTGTCCTTCTTGCACGCCGTGCATATCCCATTGGTCAGTCAAGTCTTTGCGAATCTCTATGCTCTTGAGGCGCTGGTTTATCCAGTTATCCGAATAACCGAGACGCTTGTAGTCGTGCATCGCCTGCTGAATACTCAGTTCTGGATCTTGCAATTGGTTCAAGCGCTCTTGTCCAACCTTAGCCAGCCACAATTTAAATGGTTCAGCCTTCTTGGAGGGTATGGACTGAATAAGTCGTAACACCTGCTCTGTACTTGCTACATCTGTTAAATAACGTTTGCCATCTGCTGCCTGTAATTTCAGTTGGTTACAATTTGTAACCGACTCGTTTCCTTCTTTCGCAAGCCTGTTTTTCAGCACTTTCCAATAAGTACGAGGGCTTGCACTCTCCGTCAGTACAGCAATAATATCCACAATGGAAAAGAACCATTTTTCCTGCTCTTCATCCCAAACGGTGCGTATCCGCTTGCTGTCAAATAATTTTATGGCTTCCCGTTGCGACATATCTTTCTTTTTATCCTAGAAGTCTCAGTTATTGTTTCTTACCGTTAGTCTGTTTGACCATTTTGTTATATGTCACCTACTCTGACATACTGTCATTAAGTATCTCTCTGTCTTCTCTTGTTATTCTGCCCCACGCATCCTCGTGCGGCGTATTTTGCCACTTCTGATGAGCAACACGTTCTCTAAAGAACGGTGCAAAATTACTACAATCTTTTCAATTGTGCAAATATTGAGGACGTTTTCCCAATATTGGGGCACACAATCTTAAAAAAAGATACTTTTATGGGGTAGATTTAGGGTGTTATTTTTCGTTTAATCTTAAAAATTGCTACTTAGACGTTGCAAAATGTATGAGCATACTGTTGCACGAGGAAGGGCACTTATACCTCAAGACTAAATATTGCCCATCTATCGGTGATGTTTGCTGAATCACATATGAATAACATATGAATCACATATAGTCGGGTGCATCGGCACTCGGTCAGCACACTCAACTGCGTTGAGTAAGTGATAGACCTCCGTGCCGCGCTCCCTCTCCAAAAGACAACACCCGCGCTACGCGCTATGTCTTTTGGGGTAATGGCAGTAGCCGGCGAAAGCAAAGCCCCACCCCCGACCCCTC
>FLNX01004403.1_pt1 | contig 28434 bp, 25 predicted proteins | sample 1140341 | NCBI WGS metagenome assembly FLNX01 (sample SAMEA3878208, study PRJEB12797) | bioreactor metagenome | biome: Moose rumen | place: Sweden | collected 2011-10 | reverse complement strand
TATGGAGGAACCTACCAGATACGATTTCGCCTCACCCCTCAAGGTCTATTTCACTAGCAAAACTACGAAAAACAGACCTCATCTCAATGCTAATTGAGAATAATTCTATAATCGGGGACAAAGGTAAGAGATACGAAAAGTTCTTGGACTATCCAAGCGTTTACACGATTATTTGATACTTACCGCACATTGCGCCATTATTTATCAATTTTTGTATATTGAGTCTCTTCTGAGACCTGTTGCACTCTGTAACTTTCGTTAACAGTCAAAGTGCAAATTTTCTTAATGATATTGCCCAATTGAGGAAAAATGCCTAATTTTGTAGTGAAAAGACCGGAAAAGGCCCCGAATCGCAGATGTCTGATGAATGTCCGATGAAAGGAAAACCGGGTTTCCCGTATTGCGTTGGCTGTCAGGCCGTTATGCGGAAGTTTACGTTATCGGGCATAAACAGAGATTCTTTATGGTTTCGAACTGAGCAAAGAGATTGTTTCAGTGAACTCTGCGATTATTGCACTGAGCTCAGGATTGTCATTCCTGACAATGATTGCAGTATAATTTTCTACACCCTCATCGTCTTTCAGTGATGATGCTACAAATGTATATTGTGCTTTGCGCTCATACGTGGAGAACCAGCGTTCAAAAAGTCGGTTGCGTAATGCCTGCTTCTTGTCACCTGTCTCGCAGATATAGAGCAGCGTTGTGTTATTCTCGATGAAAAACTCATCTATTATGGCGATGATGGTATCTCGTACTTTTACATCACTGGGGGATTTCTGGTGATTGACATTAACTATCACAAGATGATAGGTCTCGCGACTCATCAGGGAGTCGTCAAGCACGAACTCCACCGTACAATGTACACCATGGTCAGTAAAGAACTGATAGCAGCCGTCATTGACTGCACTAACCTCGTAAGAGGATGAGGTATTAATTGACTGAAGAAAAAGACTGTTCATAGCGTTACAACGTAGTTGGCTTTCAAACCTGTACGCTCCTCATAGGCCTGTTTCATCTTCTCTTCAAGAGCTGCCACGGCATTCATCTTTGTCTGCCTGGCAGCCTTAAAACGGCGCATTGCTTCTTCTTTCGTCATCATAAACTATTTCTTCTATCTTGACTTTTCTGCTGCAAAAATAAGCATTTTCTTCGATATCTGCAAGGATTATACCGTTTTTCTGCAGCCAGTTATTTAACGTTTGTTTGTACTTGTATAACTATAATCATGGTTACCGAGAATTCAACATTAATCACTACATTGAGGTTTAGGCAAATAATAGTTTAACAGCCACTATTGGGTATTGCATTCTACTTGCTTTTGTGTGAGGAGGGGGAACTGACTTGTCCTTACTATACATCTTCTCCTTCCCTTCACTGCCGTGAAATTCATGGCGGTGAGGGCGAGGTTAATGATGTCTAAAAGGATATAGGTCAACCAGTTACCACCTCTACACGAGGGACGGAGTCCCGTAGATTCAATAGGTTTGGTGCTCTATAACAGGGCAAAGGTACAAATTTCTTTTAAGAAAAGCAAATTTTCAGTTGTACTTTTTCAAAAAAGTACCTAAAGTTATTTGGGGGCTTCCCCCAATGCCCCTTTTTCTTTTCCCTAAAACATTCATTTTCTATGCAGCGGACGCTGCAGCGTCTCAACTACCCCCGTCCCCTCCTTACCATAAGGAGGGGCTCCACCTCTCCCCCTGTTTCCCCCTCCCCTCAGGGGCGGGGGAAAACTCGAAATCGCAGAAACCGCGATTTCTCCTGTGTTTTGGTAAGGCGGGACGACGCCTTGAAGTTGATGGAGGGCGATTGCCGCCCGGAATCAATTGAGCCTCCCCATATATGGGGGAGGATGGGAGGGGGTGGATGTTTCTTTTAGACTGCTGCAGCGACCGCTGCAAAAAAATTTGGTTCTTTAAAAAAAGAACAATTGAACAAAGTTTAAAAACAAAAATTCCTCCGACTGTCGTATAGAAGTCGGAGGAATTTTATATGTAACAAGAAACTGTGAACGTTTATTTTTCTCCTATTCTCGTATAAACGAACCCAAGTTCCTCCAGTTCCTGACAGTCGTAGATGTTTCTGCCATCGACCACGACATTACCTGTCATCACTTTCTGGATGACATTCCAACTGGGCATACGGAACTGACGCCACTCTGTCATCAGGGCAAAGACATCAGCACCATCAGCGGCATCGTACATGTTCTTGCAGTAGGTGACGGTATCTCCTATCCTGCGTTTGCACTCGTCCATGGCAATGGGGTCGAAGACTCTCACCATTGCACCATCCTTCAGCAGTTTGTCAATAACCACCAAGGCAGGTGCCTCACGCATATCATCGGTCTCTGGCTTGAACGCCAAACCAAGGATGGCAATGGTCTTACCCTTGACATCTCCTACTGCCTTGATAATCTTATCATAGACGATACTCTTCTGCTTTTCGTTGACACGCTCTACTGCCTCTATCACTTCCATGTGGTAGTCGTTATCCATACCTGTATGTACCAGTGCCTTGACATCCTTGGGGAAGCATGAGCCGCCATAGCCGCAACCGGCATAGAGGAACTTCGAGCCGATACGGCTGTCCGTGCCGATACCCTTTCTTACACTGTCAACATTTGCTCCTACCCGCTCACAGAGGTTAGCGATATCATTCATAAACGAGATACGGGTAGCAAGCATGGCATTGGCGGCATACTTCGTCATTTCCGCTGAAGGGATGTCCATGAAGATAACACGGAAGTTATTGATCAGGAATGGCTTATACAGGCGGGTCATCACCTCCTTTGCCTTCTCTGACTCCGTACCTACCACTACACGGTCAGGGGACTGAAGTCCTTGATGGCGGCACCTTCCTTGAGGAACTCTGGGTTGCTCGCAACATCGAAGGGAATGTCCACCCCTCGTTTGTCGAGTTCTGCCTGAATGGCCGCCTTCACCTTCTTCGCCGTTCCTACTGGGACGGTAGACTTGGTGACGAGGATGGTGTATTTGTTGATATGCTGTCCAAACTGTTTTGCAACCGCCAAGACATATTTCAGATCGGCACTGCCGTCCTCATCGGGAGGTGTACCTACGGCGGAGAAAACGACCTCGACATCATCCAGGACTTCCGTCAGGTCAGTCGTGAAGTTCAGACGACCGAACTCGACATTACGTTTCACCAGTTCCTCCAGTCCCGGCTCATAGATGGGCATAATGCCGTCCTTCAGTTTCTGTATCTTGTTGGTATCAACATCAACACATGTCACATGGGCTCCCATCTCCGCGAAACAGGTGCCACTCACTAAACCTACATAACCAGTTCCAACGATTGCAATATTCATAAATTCACTTTGTTTATCTATATGTATGACGGATAGCCATACTCATGATAGCACTCACTATCCATTATCTCACTATGACCAATATCCAGCATCACTTGTTCCTCATCGCCTATGCCACACTGCTTGATATCCTCGTAGATCCGTTGTAGGGAATACTCTGGGGCATACATATCATCAAAATAGCAGTAATGCTCGTCGTCCACAAAATGGCGAACCATGGTCCTCATCAAATCAAGATACAGCGTAACCGTCTCCTTGCACTTGCCTGCCTTCAGCATCTCACTGATCTGGGGACGAACGACCGTATCAATCTCATCCACTATCTTCTTACAGTCCTCATCGATGTTATGAGAACTAAAAAGTGATTCGTATTGAGGATTGGAATTCATTCAATTGAGAGTTAAAAATTCACGCAGGGAGAAGGATTCGAAAAAATAGCCACGGGCATCCTCAAAAACCTTAGGTTCAATCATGAGGACACCGTCTATTGGGGTTTTGATTACGTTCATTTATTTTAATCTTTCGAACACGAATTGCACGATGTTTCACGAATAATCAAGTATAAGTCTGTTCAAGAAGAGGGCTATCCTTTTAGTTGAAAAATGAAAGATGAAAGGTGAAAGTTATTTCTTTTCTTTCGAATTCTCCTTGATATTTATTAAATATACCTCACTAACACTCGTAGGTATCCAACAAAGTGTCTTAACAATTCTTTATTGTCCTCTTCAAGTCCAGCGGGACGGAAATGCATAACTTTATTACGAGCGATGCGGATATTTTCCAATTCCTCAATAAATGATTTTCTGTCAGCGGCAATATGTAATTTCTGCCATTGCTTTTCATTGCCGAAGACTGTCACGTAATCACCAAAGTTCATTTCGTCAATTGAGGAAATGTCATGCCCTTCCCTACAACAGAGTTTTTTAAGGTCTTCAACAAGAATCTTATCCCTTAACAGGTTGCGCAAATGATTCTCCAACTCATTCAAAAGCACAAAAGCCTCCGTCTCCTCAATAAACTGGTTAGTCACATCATTTACAGTAACAATACCATATAAAGACTTATCCTTGGCTAAGACAACAGCAAAATCATGTTTCTTTACTACTTCAATAGCCTGAATTAGCGGAGTGTCAGGACTCAATGTCGCCACATTCGGATCCATATAGTCCTTCACCATATCAGATTTTACTCCATTTATTATAGACTTCGATATTGATTCCCAAGATATAAAACCTACTAAATTTCGCACATTACCATTGATAACTGGCAATTGTGAGAAATCGTTACTCTGCATTATGGTTGTTGCAGCCAATAATGGCGCATCATTGTTAACATAAACAGGGATAGTCGTTGCCGAGTCAAGCGTATTAACTCTTCGTATAGGATCGGCTGGAATTTCTGTCGTGGCTACAGGCTTATGCTCCAAAAGAATAATATCATCTATCCACACCTCGCTATAATGAGGTGTAACCATTAGAGAGTTCTCATTCAGGAACTTGTCTACCCAATAGCAGTTACCTGGTGTACGTCGGGCAAAATCAAAAGCGCCAAACAATTCCCTCGGAGTAATCTCCCTTGGTTTCTTGTCCGCACTTATTTCTTGTGCTAATTTATTGATATCAATAGGCATAAGTCTTATATGATATCTTACTGCTTTTTACTTGAAGATGAAATTGCCATCGAACTGCACTTCCCCATTCTGAATCATATTGTCCAGAACTCGCAGAAACTGGTTTTCATCAGCACACAGACTATTAACAATAGAAAGTTTAACATTGCCTTGACGAGCGTCAATCTCTGACAAGATCAACTCACGGATCTCCTCGTCAGTATCATAATGCCCTAAAATATCCATAGTAATAACAAATAAGTGTGACTATTTTTGTTTGCTTTTTAATTAGCAGCCAAGTCTTTCTTAAGAAAGCGTCAGAAGTCAAATATAAAGACTTACTCTGGCTTACCAAAATCTTCTTTGGAATTCTGCAATGTATGGATATTATTGGTCATCGTGCATGTTTTGAGCATGGCGAGCATCGACTACTGTTACGGTGTCACCCTCGATAGTGTAAGCGAAATACCACTTGTCGGTATTAGCCATGTGATAACCTGCCCAACAATCTAGTGTTGGCTTGCGACGAAGCAGTGTGCGCTCTATTTGAAGCATCGAGTCATAGGCATCATGCACATTCTTCTCCATCAATTCCTGAGAATATGTATGCTTGTATTTCTTAGACACATTCCGATAGAAGTTTGTTATCTTCTGTGCGCAACGCTTTCTAATAACATGCCTCATAACTTTGCGTACTCCTCCCTAACAGCAGCCAATGTCATCTCGCGAGCATCCTCAATATTCATGGTTTCTTCGTCTTCAAGTTCCATCTGTTGAATACGCATGTCTATCTGATGCTGCACCCACTGGCGAATGGCTGCCGTGGTATCCAGTTCGGGAAGCATATCCCGCAGTGCTATCTCATCTATTTTGATATTTACCGTACACATATTCCTATTTTGTTTTAAAAACACTACTATTGCTATCGCAAGTTTACTTGCTATTTCTGAAGAGGGGAACTGACTTGTCCTTACTATACATCTTCTCCTTCCCTTCACAGCCGTGGATTTCATGGCGGTGAGGGCGAGGTTAATGATGTCTAAAAGGATATAGGTCAACCAGTTACCACCTTTACACGAGGGACGGAGTCCCGTAGATTCAATAGGTTTGGTGCTCTATAACGGTGCAAAAGTAATATTTTCTTTTAAGAAAACCAAGTTTTCGGTTGTACTTTTTTGAAAAGTACCTAAAGTTATTTGGGGGCTTCCCCCACCCCCCCCTTCTTTCGGCAGCGAAATTCACTATTTTCATTGGGGATTTCACCAACACCCTTTTTTGCAGCATACGCTGCAACTGCTCAACCTCCCCCGTCCCCTCCTTACGGTAAGGAGGGGATCCACCTCTCCCCCTGTCTCCCCCTCCCCTCAGGGGCGGGGGAAAACGAAAAATCGCAAAATCCACGATTTTTCGTAGGTTTTAGTAAGGCGGGACTACGCCTTGGATTTTTTTACGCCGCCTACGCTAAACGCTGGGCGGTGGAAGGGAATGGGGCGAAGCGGAAGCCCTCGAAAACATCCCGCACGAGGGGTCTTTAGAGTCTGTACTATTTTCGGAATCTTCATTGAGTCTCAGGGGGCGTAAGCAAATAAAAAATCCAAGGCGTAGTCCAGCCTTACCAAAACATAGCAGGGGTGGCGGTTCTGCCACCACCTGCTTTTTTCCTTCCCTGAGGGGAGGAAAGACAAAGGAGAGGTGAAGCCCCTTCAAGGGTGAAGGGGATGGGGTGTTCGAAAAAAGTGCAGGATCACTGCAAAAAAGGGTATTGGGGAAATCCCCAATGAAAAATGGGGCTTGAGGAAGAAAAAGGGGGACTTGGGGGAAGCCCCCAAGAGGAATGAGATTCTATAATCCTAAAGGACTTACATTCTTTTATATTCTTTCTCTATTTTACAATCATGCTGTTTAGACTTCTTGTCATAGTTTATACCGACAAGAACTACGTCGCCAACATAGTCAAGCAGCACATCGGGATAACGCTTGTCATGAATCTGAGTAATTGCTGTTTCGGAAGAATGGTCATATTTTAATTCCAGCACAACTGCCGGCTGCTTGATAGTTGGACGGGGCAAGAGTACTATATCAGCAAAGCCTTTGCCTGCAGGCATCTCACGGATGACCATATAATCTTTCCTGGCAGTATAATAGGCTATTGTTAGCACACACGCCAGAGAATTCTCATCATTATACTGAAGCACACTTGTATTATCAGTATGAATCACGTCTATAGCCCTGGCAACTGCATCAGAGTTTCCCGCAAGCGTATCTTTCAGTAGCCGCTCCGACTGATTAATGGCATTTGCAATAATATCCCATCCAGTATCCAACACGATGGCATTCTTGAACTCTGTCGCCACCTCACGATTAGGAATCCGACAAGTTTTATTATCCCTATTATAGGAGAGATACCCGAGGTGAATCAATAAAGTGAGCACGTCATCCTTGCTACGAACAACATTCAGATCGTTTTGGAAACTGGCAGTATCCACAGAACAGGACTCATCTGCTAACAAACGAAGGACATCGTCTTTCAGACCGTCGAAATTCATACGGATATACGCTGCCACCGTGTCATAGGCACCTGTATTCGCCCAGTAACTGTCACAATACTGATTGTACAGGGCAGCCATGACGGACGTAGGATTGAACATCTCCTTGTTCCCTCCTATCTGATAACCGTCATACCATTCCGCAAACATCTTATAATCCATCTGATGGACAGCACACAGATGACGTACCTCATCGGATGTGAATCCGAAACAATCAGCCATAGGACCAGGCTGTACCACGGAATACTCATGGAAATTATTCAATGCCGACTGGGTATTGTATTTTTTGATAGGCAGTATGCCCGTCATATAAACACCGGCAAAGGTGGACATGGCATTTGTTGACTTAAACAAACCACGCAAAAAGTTGATATATTGGTCTACTACTTTTGAACTATCTTTATAATCCCTCAAGATAGCATCCCACTCATCAATGATCATAATGAATTTCTCCTGATACGGCATCTGCGACCTAATGTCATGGAGCACACCAGCCAAATCACCACTGTCACGATACTGTACATCAGGGAATATCTCTTTTAGTTCAGTAATGACGTCTGATTGAATGTGCTGAACAATATCACTTGAGTCGTAACGAGTCACGAAATCAGTCATATCGATATACAACACTGGATAATGACGGAAATGTCTCTTGAATGAAGGCAATTGGTAGATGTGCAAACCCGTGAACAAGTCTTCTGACGCGCTCCACTGGTCATAATAGGCATACAGCATCTCCGCACCGATAGACTTACCAAATCGACGGGCACGACTGACACAAGTAAACTGGCGGTCTGTATTAAGAGTGGAATTGACGATCTCTATCAATCGGCTCTTATCAACAAACCCGCCATTCCGTACGGCACGGAATCCATCATTTCCTTTTCTCAGAAACCTACCCATTGGTATTGCCGTCTTTTTAACTTATGCCAAATGGGCTATCAAAATCCTTCAAAAGCGGATGCTTGGTGTCTTTCTCACTCAGGATCGCCTTGTCTGTTGGGATTTTCCAATCAATACCCAGGGAACCATCAAGGATACTTATGCCACCATCTGCCTCGGGATGATAGAACTCATCACACTTATATTGGAATACTGCCGTGTCGCTAAGGACGGCAAAGCCATGAGCCATACCCTTGGGAATGAAGAACTGACGGTGGTTTTCCTCTGTGAGTTCCACCGCTACATGCTGTCCGTAGGTGGGACTGCCCTTGCGGATGTCAACAACGACATCGAGGACTGCGCCCTTGACACAACGCATGAGTTTGCTCTGCGAGTAGGGAGGGCGCTGGAAATGAAGACCACGCATGACGCCGTATCTCGACATACTCTCGTTGTCTTGCACGAAATTTATTGTATGTCCAAGGATTGGTGCCACCTTCTCATCGAACTCCCGCTGGGAGAAGGACTCAAAGAAATAGCCTCGGGCATCCTTGAAGATGCGTGGCTCTATGATTAATACGCCGTCAATTGCAGTTCTAATAACTTCCATGCTTACAAACCTAACAAGGGCTTAAGTTGATTCTCCTTATTCAATACATATACTGTAATAGCAAAGAAAGCAAGGAAGAGGATGACCAATACGATTTTCTTTCTACCTGGTCCCGACTTCTCCACTGGTACAGTAGCCGTCTGCAGGGTGGTGAAGGCTGGTGTTGCCTCCTGAACCTTTGCCTCTGCGGCAGTCACCTGATTAGCCACCATCGTATAGGCATTGTATTTCAACTGCATGTCATTCTCCAGATCCACCAACTTCGAACGGACAGACTGGAGGATCAGGTCCTGGTTGGCGTCACTGAAACTGGAATAGAGTTGGCGTGCTTTAGTATAACGCTCCTTCGCCTCATCATAGAGTTTACGGTTATACTCCAAGTCAACCCTTGCCTTCTTCGTACGGTAGTCGGTGATGAAGTCCTGCAGGCGAACCTTCACGGAGTCGGCAATGGTAGCGGCAATCAGCGGATCCTGGTCAATCACGTCAATCGTGATGACCATCGTCTTCTGGTCGACATCACACGTCACCTGCTTATCTATCTTCTCTATGACTTTTGTCTGTTCTTTCGTCAGCATGAAAGGATTCACCTTATGCTGGTCAATGGTATCCTCCGGGAGGATCAAGTCTGCCAATAACTTAAAAGGAGCAGAGATTATAGCACCCCACCACGACTTTTTCTGGTCATAAGCCATATAGTCGTAATAAGACATGACAAGTGTCGTGTCTATCCGATGGACAGGGATGGTAAAGAGACTCGTCTTGAAGTCTACCGAGTTCATCAAGTCAGGATAGAGTGTTGGGAACAACGCCTCATTACCCATCGCACCCGTACCGATTTTCATTCCGAAGGTCGCTGCCAAGGAAGAGAGCGAACTACGGCTGCCACTTGTCGTCAACTCAGGAGCCAGCATCACCTCACATTTGTACTTATTCGGAAGACCAATCACAAAAATACAACTTGCCACAAAAGCGATTAACAACCACTTCTTATAAAGACGCTTATGTTTCTTCATCGCAGCGAGTATCGCTCCATAATCTATGCTGCGCTCTTCCTGCTCTATCTCTTGTCTTTCTATATTATCCATAATCTTCTACGGTTATCGTTAAACAGTTAGCGATTAGAATTGTTTGATCATAATCACCATCAACGCCGACATACTTGCGACAGACTGTGCTATGGAGATCCACTGCTGAACCAAACCTGGCTGTGGCTGCGGCTTCATCGGAACAACGATCTCACAACCTGGCTCTATCTTCGCCCCATGACGAACCTGCGCCATCGTACCATTGGGGTAAATGACCCAAGACTTAGACTTCTTCGCACGGTTACCGAAACCGCCAGCCTGGTTGACATACCATTTATAACTCTTCCTGGGCTGGTAGGTAACTGTATTCGGATACATCACATTACCGGAGATCTTCACCGTACTGATATATTCCGGTATGATAATCTCATCCCCCTCACGCAGGACAATATCGAACTCACCGCCGGGATGTGCCATAGCCTTGTCGAGATAGATAGCAACAGGATAGGTGTTGGACAAATCCAACTGGTTGATGGCAATAGAGTCACTTCTATCCGCCGCCTGCTTGCGAATCTGCTGGAGCAAGAAGGAACGACGGGCACGCTCATCGTCATTAATCTTACGCACCAGACGGGCATTCTTAGGATAAGCCTGAGGTGTCAAGCCACCAGCCAGTTTAATGGCTTCGCTCAGACGCATCTCCTTGGTATTCATCGTCTGGTTGCCCTCATAGACGACCTCTCCTACCACCCGAATATTCCTTGGAGTCTTAAAGCCAGGGCTCCTGCGAACATGAACGACATCGTAGGGCTCTAAGACAAAGCCCGGTGTACCGTCGATGACAAAACCATCTTTCAGGGCAAAGGTGAAGGACTTGGAAATCTCACGGGGCACTGCCGTAGACTTCGGGTCACGGATACGACGAGAGACATCCACACGTGCCGTTGATGCGGCATCCGTCAGTCCACCCGCCTCTATAATAAGGTCCTCAAGGGTAGTATTATCCGCATACTGGTAAGTACCTGGCGACATCACCTCACCCGTGATTGTCAGCGTGCGCTGCTGACGGAGGTCAACCTCCGTAGGAATGAAGAGCACATCCTCGTTAGCCAAAGGGATATCGGGAGAGGTGCCTGCGAGAATTCCCTTGATATCCACAGCAATCACTTCCAAACTGCGATCTTCCTTCAGACGATGCAAAACACCACGAGAGGTCATTGCATCCTCAGTGACACCCTCCGCATGCTCTATCAACGAGCGTACGGAGTTAATCTCTTTGCCTAACTGATACTGTCCCGGACGGAACACGGCGCCCTTGATCTCCACCATATTATCATAACGGTTGAGCATACCATCAACAACAACGGCATCTCCGTCTTCTACCTGGAAGGAACTCATCTCAAACTCATCAATGTTAAAGACCGCATATCTCTCACCTGCCTGACGGGTCAGACGAACGGACTTCTTGTATGCATCACCTGTAAATCCTCCGGCATATTTCAACAAAGTGGCTACGCTCTCGTTCTTACGCATCTCATAGAACATCGAGCGCTTGACATTTCCCGTGATTCCTACCAGACAATCATACAAGCCTACCTGAATGACATCACCATCCTGAAGCGTGATATTACCGGCAAGACGACCGTTCAGAATATACTCATAGATATCGACTACTGTCACCAAACGCCCATTGCGGAACACCTTAACGTTACGTAACGTACCATTGTTATTAATACCACCTGCCATATACAAAGCGTGGAAGACGGTAGAAAACGCACTCAGATGATAAGTACCAGGAGTCTGAACCTCACCCATCACATTAATCATGATAGTACGGGTACGACCAACCGTGAGTTTGATACTACTGCTGGCATAACGTGAACCCAATGTAGAACGGATCTTGGCATTGGCGGCAGCCACTGACATTCCACTCACATATATAGGTCCATAACCAGGAACTGTCACCTCACCTTCTGGCGAGACGGTCAACTGAAGCGTCTTCTGAGAGGCTCCATAAACATCTACTATCACCTGATCTCCAGGTCCCAAAACATAATCCTGAGGGGTAGCGATATTCATATTAGGCTCGAAACTCAACGCACGACGCCTGAAGATGTCATGACCGAAGATTTTCTTTCCGGTTCCTTCTGTGACAGCACTCGTTGCCTGCACATCATGCTCCACATCAGACATGTCCTCACTGGCATCAGCATAAATCTCACCTGTCGTTCCGACCTTCGCTGTATTCAGTTCCTGCGTAGTAGCACCTGTATAATTCTGACGCATTCGATCAGAACCTGTTCCCGCAGCACCAGAAGCACTTTTATCTACACCACTTTCAGAAACTTGCTTATCGTACTGGTTACGTACTCTACGGATCTGGTCCATCTGAACACCACGCTGCATCAGTTTCACTACAATCTGTGTCTGACTGGTACCAGCCTTTAACTCACGTCGTATAAAATTAGCGACTTGTGTATCGGTCATGCCCTGTGCCATCATGGTCAGGGTCATCATCGACAACATCACGGAAAAAAGAATTCTCTTCATATCTAACAATACTTCAATTTTTCAATCCTTCAATTTTACAACACCTTACAATACCAACGGGAGATACGCAGCATGACACTGATGCCTCCTACCGTCTTGATAAGCCAGTATTTCTGGTTATTCTTATGGAGTTTGCCACGAACGCCCGTAAAAGGACCATGGACAACCTCTACCTCCCTGCCGGGCTTGATATCCGCCTCCGCGGCATCCATAAACTCCACGGGAGTCTTCACATAGTCGGGATCACAGAGCAGACGGAAATCCATCATCTCCTTGTTGGATATCTCACTGACATGGTCGTCACCCTTGTTCCTCATCAGTAGAAGGGGCACCCGACACTCAGCGAGTAGTTTCCGCATGTTGCTGTCCCCATCAGGTTTCTGGAGGAACACATAATTATGGATTACAGGAACCAGTATTCTACGAGGTTTCGGCTCATTGCCAACAACCTTTTCCTTATAGGTCATAGGGATGAAGTATGTGAGTCCTTTTTCCTTGAGGAATGTCCCTACCTCCATCTCCTTTCGATTGAAGGTTCGTATGACGAGCCAACTGTTTTCCATCCGTGATATCCTCTTTATCGGGTGCAAAGATAATAAAAAATTAGTAATTAGTAATTAGAAATTAGAATTTTTCATCTCAAACCCGCATTTTTATGAACCCAAACTCATCTGTATGGATTAGAAAGAAGAGAGAATGGAGAGAGCAGACGCTACGGTAGGAACATCGTAGATAAGGAGAGAACGCTTGCCTTTGACATCACGGAACTGGCACCGACGGGGATTGCCAGCGACATACTGAAGGATGGTGTCAAAGGCGGAACTCTGATAGAACGGATGATGGGGATCAGAGACAAAACACAACGTCAGGCGACCCTGTTTGAGCATCAACTTCTCGCACCCTAACTGTCCCGCTATACGACGTAACGGCACCACACGCATTAACTCCTCACCTTCCTGGGGTACAGGACCAAAACGGTCGATGAGACGTGTGCGATATGCCGCTAACTGCTCATCCGTATGAAGATTGTCGAGTTCCCGATAGAGGAGCATCCGCTCACTATCCGACGGTACGTAGTGGTCAGGGAAATAGAGGGGAAGGTCAAAGACCCCCTCCACCTCCCCCTGCTCAGGGGGAGTGCTCTTTATGTCTCCCCTAAGCAGGGGAGATTTAGAGGGATCCTCTTCTTCCTTTCTCAACTCCTGCATCGCCTGGTTAAGAATCTTTTGGTACGTCTCATAGCCGAGATCCGCGATGAAACCCGACTGCTCAGCACCCAACAGATTGCCGGCACCTCGGATATCCAAGTCCTGCATGGCAATCTGTATACCGCTGCCCAGTTCACTGAATGTCTCTAACGCCTCTAACCGTCGACGACTCTCTTGTGGCAAATCAGCAAGAGGAGGAGCCAGCAGATAGCAATATGCCTTGCGGTTGTCACGCCCTACCCTGCCTCGCATCTGATGGAGGTCAGAGAGTCCGAAATGGTGTGCGCCATTGATGATGATGGTATTGGCATTCGGGATATCGATACCATTCTCGATGATGGTGGTGGAGAGCAGCACGTCATAGTCATAATTGATAAAATCAAAGATGATTTGTTCCAGTTCGTCTGGCTTCATCTGCCCATGTCCAATGGCAAGACGAGCATCGGGAACATACCTATGGATCATGTCAGCGATACGCTGGAGGTCGTTGATACGAGGATTGACGAAATACACCTGTCCGTTGCGTGACATCTCGAAATTGATTGCCTCCGCGATAATCTCCGGTCCTAACACATGCGTCTCCGTATGAATCGGGTAACGGTTGGGCGGGGGTGTCTGGATAATACTCATGTCACGGGCTCCTAAGAGAGAGAACTGGAGGGTACGTGGAATCGGTGTAGCCGTCAATGTCAGTGTGTCGACATTGGTACGCATCTGACGGAGTTTCTCTTTGGTGGACACCCCGAATTTCTGTTCCTCATCGATAATCAGTAATCCGAGGTCTTTGAACTTCACCGACTTGCCGATGAGTTTATGCGTACCAATCAGGATATCTATTTTACCCTCCGCCAAGTCCTGCAATATTTCCCTGGTCTGTTTAGCCGTACGGGCACGAGTAAGGTAATCCACCCGTACGGGCAGGTCCTTCAGTCGTTTCTGGAATGTCTGGAAGTGCTGATAGGCAAGGACGGTAGTTGGCACCAACACCGCCACCTGCTTAGAGTCACATGCCGCCTTAAAGGCTGCACGGACGGCTATCTCCGTTTTTCCGAATCCCACATCTCCACATACTAAGCGGTCCATGGGACGAGCCTGTTCCATATCCGCTTTCACCTCATTAGTCGTTTTCAACTGGTCTGGAGTGTCCTCATAGAGGAAGGATGCCTCCAACTCATGCTGCATAAAACTGTCCGCACTGAACGCATACCCCTTCGAACGTTTCCGTGACGCATAGAGTTTAATGAGGTCACGGGCGATATCCTTCAGTTTGTTCTTGGTACGCTCCTTCATGCGTTCCCACTGACCAGTGCCTAACTGTGAGAGACGTGGAGGCTCACCACTATCCTGCGCCTTGTATTTGCTGACTTTATAAAGGGAATGGATAGAGACATAGATGGCACCACCACCCTGGTAGATGATTTTGATCATCTCTTGGTATTTCGGAGAACTTGGAGTGTTCGGAGAACTCGGGGTACTCTGAATTGGCATTCTGACAAGACCACCGAACTTACCAATACCATGGTCGACATGTACGATATAATCGCCCACCTCAAACTGTTGAATCTCCTTGAGGGTGAGTGCCGCCTTACCACTTCGTGCCTTGTCTGAGCGCAGATGATAGCGGTGGAAGCGGTCGAATATCTCATGATCGGTGAAGACACAGAGTTGATGGTCATGGTCGATGAATCCCGCATGAATGGTATAATTTATAAAATTAACAATACCGTCCATCTTCAAGATATCACTCAGACGCTCCAGTTGTTTGGTACTGTCTGCAAGGACATAAAGATGATAACCTTTCGACTGATAGTCTGTAAAGAACTGTCGGAGCAGGTCGAAATTCTTGTGGAGCAAAGGCTGGGGTATGATATGGAAGGACAGGGTCACATCCGGTTTCATACTGGGACGATGCCCGAACGCTATCTTACGGAAAGCAGTAGTGTTTTCCATAAATTGCACGCCACTAATCACCTGTACCTCTTCAGGATTTGCCTCCTGACAAGTACGGTCAACTGCATCACGGACAAATTGGAAGTCCTTGGCGACAATCATCGTGGAGAGAGGAAGAAAGGAGAAGAAGGAGTCTTGCGAGGGCTGTGACGTTGTCGCGGCAGAAGAGACGGAGGAGACGATGCTCACCGTCTCCCGCTTATCCCGTGAGAGTTGGTCCTCCACCTCAAAGGTACGGATGGAGTCGATATCGTCACCGAAGAAGTCGACACGGAAGGGATACTCACTGCTGAAACTATAGACATCGAGGATAGAGCCACGCAAGGCAAACTGTCCCGGCTCGTAGACATAATCCACCTCTTGGAAGTCCAAATCCCGTAATGTCCTAACAATCTCATCAACATCCACCGTCTGTCCCTGGCGTAATACTATTGTACGCTCATCCAACTGTTGTTTGGACATTACCTGTTCGGCAACTGCCTCAGGATAAGTGACGATGGAGAGTTGGGAGTCGAGAGTTGACAACCTGGTGAGAACTTCAGTACGAAGGATCTCATTTGCCGCATCCCGCTGGGCGTATTTGATAGCACGACGGAAAGAAGAGGGAAAGAAAAGAACGTTTTCCTCTCCAAGCAGTTGTTTGAGGTCGTTATAGAAATAGCCAGCCTCCTCTTCATCCTGAAGGATGAACAAATCGGCGGTTAGCGGTTGGTTATGGGCTTTTAGCGATGCGAAGAGCATAGGGGCAGAGGAGGCAACGAGTCCTTCGAGAAAAATCGTTTTCACCGACTTCTCCGCTATCGCTTTCCTTAGGGCATCCACTTGGGGAGCCTGCCCGTATAACTGTACTAAATCCTGTATGGTCATTACTGATCCGGATTCTCCACAAAACCCTGATACTCAGGTGTGAGCGATTGCATAATAACGTCGTAAGACTGTTGGAGTGTCGTCTGGACATTCTCGGGTCCTTGTGACTGCGGGTAAATAGGAGCATGAATGGTGAGTGTCAACGGGTGCCAGTTGACGAAATGCCAGTCACGGAAACGAGGCATCACATCAAACGAGCCGTTGATGGTCATGGGAACCACTGGGAGTTGCAACTCATCCGCAAGGGTGAAGGCTCCCTTTCTGAAGACTCCCATATGTCCCGTAAAACTGCGAGAGCCCTCCGGGAACACCACCACACTACAATTACCTGTCTCTAACGTATGGCGTACCGTCTTGTACATCGCCCGTACTTTAGCGGCTCCCCGCCGGTCTACGAAAATCTGGTGAGACTTCGCACAGGCATAGCCGACAAAAGGAATCTTCTTAAGTTGGTGTTTCATCATCCACTTGAAATTCCTCCCTAAATAACCATATATCAAAAAGATATCGAAAGCGCCCTGATGATTTGCCACAAACACATACGACTGACCTTGAGGCAAGTTCTCTCCACCCTCTACCTTCACGGGAAGAAGGAATACACGGATGATTACCCTTGCCCACCAACGACCAGGATAATAGCCCCAGTAATGCCCGTCACCAAAGGTACAACCTACCCCGACAAGGATTGCCGTCCATATCGTCATCAAGATGGTAACAGGAACGGCAACAAACAATTGATATATTCTATAGATGAGTTTCATTGGTAATGGTTAGGAGTTAACTATAGATGGATACTTACGTGTCCAGCCATCCCAGCGAAGGCGCATGACACCAAAGAATGCTTCACCGAAAATACCACTTGACATCTTAGAGGTACCTTCCCGACGATTGACAAAGATGACTGGCACTTCCTTGATCTTGAAACCAATCTTATAAGCGGTGAACTTCATCTCTATCTGGAAGGCATAGCCTTTGAAACGAATCTTGTCAAGTTCGATGGTCTCCAGTACCCTGCGCTTATAGCACTTAAAGCCTGCGGTAGTGTCGTGTACCTGAAAGCCTGTGACGAAACGCACATATTTTGAGGCGAAATAACTCATCAAAACTCTGCCCATAGGCCAATTGACAACATTCACGCCACTGACATAACGACTGCCAATAACAAGGTCGTACCCCTCTTCTGCACATGCCGCATAAAGACGGGGGAGATCGTTGGGGTCGTGACTGAAGTCGGCATCCATTTCAAAGATATAGCCGTAATCATGGATCAATGCCCATTTGAAGCCTGTAATATAGGCGGTTCCGAGTCCCAGTTTACCCGTTCGCTCAAGGATAAACAAACGGTCGGAGAACTCCTCCGCCATCAGTCCTTTGACTATGGCTGCTGTCCCATCAGGGGAGCCATCGTCAATCACGAGGATATGGAAACATTTATCCAAGGAGAATACCGCACGGATAATCTTCTCGATATTCTCTTTCTCGTTATAAGTCGGTATGATTACTATACTGTCACTTTCTTTCATAATCGATGCAAAGGTAATAAATATAATTGAAAGTTAGAGTTGAAAATTGAAAATTTTATCTTTTACTATGTAAAGTAATGACGACAATCTCACCAGGAAGACCGAGACGGAAGGGAATGAGGGCTCCTAAGCCAGTAGAGATAAACATGGAGCGGGAACCTTCATGCACCCAGCCCTCATACTCCTCGTAACCAAAAGAGGCGGGGGAGAACCCAAACAGATGAGCCTGCCCACCATGCGTATGACCGCTCAGCGTCAACTGAGCGTCACACTCGGGCAGTATTTTCTCACGCCATGCAGTGGGATCATGCTGTAGCATGATGGTAAAGGGATGTTGGCTATTCAGCCCTGCAAGGGTTTTATGAACATCACCACGGCGAGGCATACGTTTGACTGTCCCCCAGTTTTCCATACCAGCGATGACAATAGAGTCACTATCACGACGGATAATGCGATGCTCATTCATCAGAAGAGTCCAGCCTGCCTGACGCTCTAATGCTTGTGTCTTGAGGCAGTTTACCTCTTTCGCCAAAGAGTCATCTGGCTGATATACCGCATAATCGTGATTACCCAGAACGGAAAACATGCCATCAGGTGCTTTCAACCGACGGAGTTGTGGAAGATGCTCAACCAATTCCTCTGGGTAAACATTCTGCAAGTCACCTGTAAAAACAATCATATCTGGATGCTGGGCGAGCATGCTATCCACTGCACGTTCCAACATCCACTTCCTGCTACCTGTCATTGTCCCGATATGCGCATCCGAAAACTGGACGATACGATAGCCGTCAAAGGCGTCTGGCAAGTCCTTGCTCACATAATCGACATGGCGTATCTCTAATTCCTCATAGCCTACAAACATACCATAGACACCATAAAACAGTAGTAGCAATGCCACGATCAAGCCTGTTTTCTTTCCCCATCGACGAGGCAGAAGATATCGGCACAGGCAATAAGTCACCAAGGGAACAATGATAAAGGCGACAACCATGAAAAACGGGATAGCGTAACGGGCAATCATATGTAAAGTGATTAGCGATTAGCGGTTAGCGGAGAAAGGAATTTACGAAGCACTTCGACAGGAAGTCCACGACGATGCGCATAGTCTAAGAGTTGGTCTTCCCCGATCTTCCCTATAGAGAAATAGTGCGCAGCAGGGAGTGCTATCATGAAGCCGCTGACACTGGCATGCGGTTTCATGGCACCACTCTCTGTGAGCCGGATGCCTATCTGCTTAAAGTGCAGGAGTTCGTCGAGCACAAAGTTCAGACTGTTATCTGGCAGGGAGGGATAACCTACGGCAGGACGGATACCTTGAAAACGCTCCGCATGCAGTTCCTCCATCGTCAGATGCTCATCAGGAGCATAGCCCCAAATCTCTTTACGTACCTCCTCATGTAATTTCTCCGCTGCTGCCTCAGCCAGTCTGTCAGCAAGTAGTTGCACCATCATTTTCTGATAAGGGTCATGGTCGAAGTCTGTCTCCAGACCTAAATCCGCTGATGTGGCAAAAACACCGATACGGTCGTGCTGAGGATGAATGAAATCGGAGAGACAGAGGTGGTCGCTGTCAGGAACCTGTTGGCGGAGAAAAGGTATTCTCACACCCTCGTAACCTCGCATCTCCGTACCCTCGTCTATAATGATGTCATCCCCCTCGCTATGAGCCTCAAAAAGTTTAAAGAGGGCATAGGCATGGTATTTGCCTTCGAGTTGGGTGAGGGTCTGTTCCGCCTCTGCCCTACTCTGCTGTTGTTGGTCTGGTGTCCTCAACTGCCACGCATGATAGAAATACGCCCAGTTGATATATGGTTGCAGGTCGTGAATATCGTAGGTGAATCTCATCTGAAAGCAATCTCCTCTCCGATATAATCCTTATCTACCTTGCCATCTACATAAACGGTATGTCCGTTACACAGGGTACGCTCCACCCGCCACAGATAGGTATGCCCTTCCATTGGACTCCATCCGCACTTGCTCTGTATACAAGAGGGCGTAACAGTCCAACCTGTGTTTGGGCGTACCAACACTAAATCGGCACGATAACCAGGACGGATAAAGCCTCGCTGGCGTACCTCAAATAATCGAGCGGGGTTATGACACATCAGTTCCACCAATCGCTCTATAGTGAGTATTCCCTGGTCGACCAGTTCTAACATCGTCACCAAAGAGAACTGTATCATAGGCATTCCACTCGCAGCCTTGACACAGCCTCCCTCTTTCTGCGAGAGAAGATGTGGGGCATGGTCTGTACCTATGACGGTGATTCTGCCATCGTTCAGAGCCTGTTGCAACGCTTCCCTATCGCCCTCTGTCTTTATGGCAGGATTACACTTAATGCGAGTTCCCAACCGATGATAGTCACGGTCCGAGAAATAAAGGTGGGAAACGGTGGCTTCTGCGGTGATATTAGTAAAAACAGGAATACTATTAGAAACAGGATCCAATAGTTCCAGTTCCTTGGCTGTAGTGAGATGGGCGACATGGAGGCGGGTATGATGTTTCCTTGCCAGTTCCACAGCAAGTTTGGTACTCTCATAGCAAGCCTCCACATTGCGTATCTCCGGATGGTGGATGACCTTTGGATCATCACCATACCTCTCCTTTGCCATCGACATATTACGATTGATGATGTCCGTATCCTCACAATGAGTCATCAAAGGGAGTGGTGTACTGCTGAAAATACGCTCCAACGACTCTTTGCGGTCTACCAGCATATTACCGGTAGAGGAGCCCATGAAGAGTTTGATGCCAGGAACACGATGGATATCCAATTGGGAAAAACTGTCCGCATTCTCATTCGTTGCCCCATAGAAGAAACTATAGTTGACGTGACTTTTCTGTCGCGCCAATGCGAATTTCTCCTCCAAAGCCTCTATCGTAGTAGTCTGGGGCTTGGTGTTAGGCATATCGAAGAAAGAGGTGACACCACCTGCCGCTGCTGCACTACTCTCGCTATCGATATCTGCTTTCTCAGTCAGTCCAGGCTCACGGAAATGCACATGGTCGTCAATAATACCAGGGAGAACATAACAGCCATGGGCAGAGACTATAGTATCTATAGGATCTATAGGCACTATAGTCTCTATAGGAACGATCGCCTCTATCGTCCCATCCTCGATGAGGATGGTACCATCGAAGGTACGACCTTCATTGACTATCGTTCCACCTTCGATGATTGTTATCATAAACGGTCTTATTTTTGAGGAATATTCGTCAGAGGATTAGGAGCCTGCTGAGCGGAAGACTCCTCTTGCACGACAGGCTGCTCGCCCAGTCCATTCATCCGCTTCTCATTTTCCTGAGCCGTCTGATAGAAGTCTTTCACATAAGGATCATCCTTGAACTTCTGAGTAGCCTTCGACATAATATCCTCTATCTGCGGAGTCAGAATAGGATAACGATACTGACTGGTAATCATCATAAAGACACCAGGTCCCAACACATTATCAAAATTGGCCTCAATAAACTTCATCACGAGTTGGTCTTCCGCACTGGCTATCTTAGCCGCTTCTGCGGAGAGACGCTGATTGATAGTATTCTCATCAATACCCTCCAGCAGCATCTGACTCTGTTTGTGGGAGAGTTCATTCATCTGATTCGTCAGTTGATTATGCTTGTCAATGAACTTATAGAGAGAATCATTCAGTGGTGTCCCACTGACTATCTGGCGTGCCTGGTCAATCTTCACCGTAATATCGCCCTTTTCCAATACGACTGGCATGATACTCTCATCGTCCATATAGAGACTTGCCATCCGTACTGTGTCAAGCAGTCCTGTGAAGTGAAACTCACCATGCACCACATCACAAGAGTCTATATTCTTGAATTCATTATTCTTAATAGCCTTCAGATAGAGTTTGCTGCCATCCAAAGCAGTGATAGCCGAGGAGCCCTCCACGTTGTATGAACTGGCACACGACGCTAAGAGTGCAACGATGACAAGCAAAAAAGGTACTTTCTTCATAGATATCTCATTCATTTGCCTTGCAAAAATACAACGATGGTTTGAAAAGAAGAAAAATATTTGCGCAATTTAATACATTTGTGCATATATTTAGCGTTTTTTTGCCTACTTTGTTTCTTTTTCCAATTCATTAGCAATCCGATGACTGGTATAAAGTTGGAGAATGGCTGCCACCAACAAGATGACGATCCAGTTATTATGCACATATTTAATATATAGCATAAAATCCAGTCCAAGGAAGTTCGCCTGATTGGCAAACATCATCAGGGCGGCAATCAGAAAAAGGACATCACTTATCAACATGATGCGACGGAGACGGCGAATCGTGAAGTTTGTCCCCTCATATGTCTGACGCATCTGCATAGCGGCAAAGAGCAAAGCACCTGGGGCAAATACATAAGGAGCCCACGACTGAAGAAAGATACTGGCTCCGGAACCTGTCACCATCAATAGCCCTCCTGCCAGCAAGAGGAAGGTCTCTGTCTTACTCAACTGTCTCATGGGGTATTGCCGACTGGGGTTGATCCTCACTGAAGACGAAGATATCCTCATCGTCTTCTTTCATAAAATACCGCTCACGGGCGATTTTCTCTATTGCCTTGGGGTTGCTGTCAAGCATCCTGATTTTCTGACGGTCCCTGGTGTATTGGTCTATCTGACGCTTTATCTCGTCCTGCAAGTCACTAATCTGCTGCTGATTCTTAAAATGATGCCACACACTATTCTCGTCGACAAAACCGATAAACACGATTGCCAACAATGTCACCAAGACATATTTCAGCCAAGGAATACGATATAATCTCTCCGCTATTTTCTTCAGTCGTTTCATAATTTGCGCCAAAGTTACAAAATAATTGAGAATTCGCAACTGATATTCGGAAATTATTTCGTATTTTTGCAAGAAATTTACATGAATTATGGAAGAATATATTGTTTCGGCGCGAAAATACAGGCCTACCACCTTTGACTCTGTCGTAGGGCAACAGGCACTGACAACCACGCTGAAGAATGCGGTGAAGAGCGGAAAACTGGCTCATGCCTATCTGTTCTGCGGTCCCAGAGGTGTGGGAAAAACCACCTGTGCCCGTATTTTCGCTAAGGCGATTAACTGTCTGACTCCCACAGAAGAAGGGGAGGCTTGCGGACACTGTGAGAGTTGTATGGCATTCAACGAGCAACGTTCTTTTAATATTTTTGAGTTGGACGCTGCCTCCAACAACTCCGTAGAGCATATCAAGACATTGATGGAACAGACCCGTATCCCACCACAGGTAGGAAAATACAAGGTGTTTATCATCGATGAGGTGCACATGCTCTCCTCCTCTGCCTTTAATGCTTTCCTGAAGACACTGGAGGAGCCCCCCGCTCATGTCATCTTTATTCTCGCCACAACAGAGAAGCATAAGATTCTGCCAACGATCCTCAGCCGTTGCCAGATTTACGATTTCGAGCGTATGACGGTTCGTGACACCATCGACCACCTGAAATCTGTTGCAGAGAAAGAGGGTATTCAATACGAGGAGCAGGCTCTTTCCGTCATTGCCGAGAAGGCTGATGGTGGCATGCGTGACGCACTGAGCATCTTCGATCAGGCGGCATCCTTCTGTCAGGGGAATATCACTTACCAGAAAGTGATTGAGGATCTAAATGTGCTGGACTCGGAGAACTACTTCAATATCATCGATCTTGCCGTGGAGAACAAGGTAAGTGATATCATGGTGCTGCTCAACCAGATTATCAACAAAGGCTTTGACGGAGGACTCCTGATAGGCGGTCTTGCCAAACACGTCAGGAATGTGCTGATGGCGAAAGACCCACAGACACTGCCCCTGCTAGAAGTCAGTGACCAACAACGGGAGAGATATCAGCAACAGGCACAGAAATGTGAGATCCGCTTCCTGTATGATGCCTTACGACTGATGAACCAGTGCGACATCAATTACCGCCAGTCATCCAATAAACGCTTATTGGTGGAGTTGACACTGATAGAGGTGGCACAACTCACACAGCCCGACGAGGGGGCTGGCAGTGGGCGTAAGCCCAGAAGATTAAAATCCCTGTTTAAGCACTTGATCCAACAGTCTCAACCCAAGAAAGCAACCCCACAGGTAGTTGCGGTTGAGCATGCTGAGTCAAAGACTGGCGAAGCCAACACTTCTGATAATCCTGGCAGAACCAGTAGTCATATGGAGGCTATGCCTCAGTTAAAGAAATCAGTAGGCTTCTCATGGAATAATCTGCGTCAGAAAGCAACTAAGAGTAAGATGCAGATTATCCCTGGCTCGCTGAGTCCTAACGACCCTAACTCTGTCATTAAGATTGAGCATGAGGAATTTACCCAGCAAGACCTGGAATTCCAATGGATGATGATGTGTAACCGCATGCCTCAGCAGTTGAGTGGCATCGCCACACGTATGAAAAACATGAATCCTGTCATCAAGGAGGTGCCGCAGGTGGAAGTGATGGTGGAGAACCAACTCGCCTACGACCAGATGATGGAGATAAAGGGAAGTATTGTCAATACCCTGAAAATCTATCTGCACAACCATGATATTACGCTCGACATCAAAGTGGCTGAGCACCAAGAGAAGGTGCGCATCCTCACCCGAAAGGAACAGTTCGAACTGATGGAGAAAGAAAATCCCGCAATAGCGAGACTGCGGGATCTCTTAGATTTGGAGTTGGCTTAAATCAACGTCATTCCTAACTTCTTACATTCCTTACGCATGTCGTCAGGCCAGATAGAAGCCTGTATCTCTCCGATATGTCCTTTATGCAGGAGCACCATGCACAAGCGGCTCTGTCCGATACCACCGCCAATACTCAATGGCAACTCGTCGTGGAGCAGTTTCTGATGGAAATACAAGCCCTCACGCTCCTCCTTGCCCTCCAATTTCAACTGACGGAGCAAAGAGTCCTTGTCGACACGAACACCCATAGAGGAAAGTTCGAAAGAACGTCCTAAGACAGGATACCAGATGAGGATATCACCATTGAGACCTGCCAAGCCGTTCTCACCGATTGTAGACCAGTCGTCATAGTCTGGGGCACGACCATCATGTTTCTCCCCATTGGACAGTTTTCCGCCAATACCGATGACAAACACGGCACCATAAGCCTCACAGATAGCATCCTCACGCTCCTTAGGCGTCTTGTCGGGATACATCTTCAGCAGTTCCTCCGCATGAATGAAGGTGATCTTCTCAGGCAAGAAGGGTTTGATCTGCGGATAAGTCTCACAGGTCAGGTATTCCGTGCGACGGATAGCGGCGTAGATACGCTCCACCACATTCTTCAGATAAGCGATGGTACGCTGCTCCTTCGTGATGACTGCCTCCCAGTCCCACTGGTCGACATACAGGGAATGGAGGTTATCCAGTTCCTCATCTGCACGGATAGCATTCATATCCGTATAGATGCCATAGCCTGGCTCTATCCGATACTCAGCGAGGGAGAGACGCTTCCATTTCGCCAGGGAGTGAACCACCTCCGCACGGGCATCCCCTAAGTCCTTGATAGGGAAGGTTACGGCACGCTCCACACCATTCAGGTCATCGTTGATACCCAGTCCCTTAAGCACGAACAAAGGGGCTGTCACACGACGTAAACGCAGTTCCGTCGATATATTCTGTTGGAAGAACTCCTTAATCAATTTAATACCCTGCTCTGTCTGTTTCGTGTCGAGCAGGGACTGGTAGTCGATTGGTTTAATCAGTTGACTCATGTCTCTATGTGTTATTTTGCGACTGCAAAGGTACTACTTTTAAACTAATCTGCAAGGAAAATTCCAAAATATTTTGCAAAATGACACTAAATTTATTTATTTCCTTTCATTTTGCGCATGACTTGTATTATTAAAAGAGTTTAAAACTCTGAACTCTAAACTCTAAACTCTAAACTTTTTCGTAACTTTGCATCCGCTTATACGAAACAGGTCCCGTAGCTTAGTTGAATAGAGCGTCAGATTCCGGTTCTGAAGGTCTTGGGTTTGAGTCCCAACGGGATCACTTAATAAAATCCGCAAGAAACTGATATACAGAATCTTGCGGATTTTTCAGTTTGCATAATACACCACATTTGCACCACTAAATAAGGTCCACTAATCAACAATTTTAATGTCTAATAGCACTTCCCAATAGCCATTTTTATCTTCACCAACACGTCTAATGACACCTTTTTCCTTTAAAACTGCAATATTACGTCTAATAGTAGTCCTGTCCACTCCGATTATTTTAGCTAAATCCTCATAAGTAGCTCTATTATCCTTCAATAAAACTTTTATAATGGCTAATTGAGTCTTATTCAGTTTTACAGATGCATTTGCAGGGGCATTTACAGGGGCATTTGCAGGGGCATTTACAGGGGCATTTACAGGGGCATTTACAGAACTTGCCTTAGGTGAAGGCACAGGTAGCACCAGTTCCACTTCGTCAACATCCAGTTTGTTCAGCAGTTGCGGTTCACCCCAATTGGTTTCCTTCCATGCTGCAATGATTTTGGGGAATCCTGAGCCTACGTTCTCACCAAAGCCAATCATACGGAGCATATTCTGAATCTTCGGATTGCGAGCCTTTGAGTTTCCACCTCGATAGATAGTCTCTACAGGCAACTTCAGCAAGCCAGGATTACGGAAGCAGAGACGGTCATCATGTTTCTCTATTCTCAGAATACCTGCATCCATCATTAGATCGCAGTGGATAATCGAATTCGTAAAGGCTTCACGCACTGCTTCGCGTTGTGGCGTATCGTCTTTTCTCTTCCAACCTTTCTCCAGTTTGAAAGGTCTCGGCAAGTCAAACTGGATTTTAGGTGAGACAATGCGGAAGAACTGATAAAGGTTGTTTTCCCAAAGTCCATCGTATGTCAGTCGATCGTGATAACGCTCATCACCCACAAGATGGCTCATGTCCAGATAGTCCATGCGGAAGTTAGCAAATCTGTCTCTAATAGCAAGTCCTTTGCCAAACATCATCAGTCCTGCCAATGTCAAGCCCTCTCTACCAGTCTGCCTATCTTCTGTATATCCACCCAGATTTCTGAGGAAAGTCTTATCATCAACCCTATTCCAGACATGGGTATTGTTCTCCAGTCTGAACTCTGTGCGATACTGACGCAAAGAATCAGGATCAATATCATCCATGCCATAATACTCTATCAGAATGCTGTCGTTACCATCAGCATTAGAGTCACGTATCATAGCCTTTACCTGAGCCTCTGTACAATGATAGTCACCTTCGTTGTTGCGCCTATACGTACCTTTATATACATTGCCGTTCAGATAGATAGGCTTTGCCATCCAGTCTGCTTGGGGAACATGGACGCAAACAATCTGCACTCCATTCACATTCACCACCTCCACATCGCTGTCAACGAGAATGTTCTCATTCACCTTGTCGCTGTTGAGAGTATTCCAGAAATCTGTGATAATCTTACTTGGTTCGTCCACGCCAATTATCTGGAATCGCTTACTAATGTCCTTCTCTTGCAAGTTTTCATCCACGCCAAGCAGAATCAGTCCGCCTATGGTATTGGCAAAAGCCGAATACGTCTGCCATATAGATTTTGGCACCTCAGCCTTCGCCTTCTTGCATTCAAGTATTACTCGCTCACCTTTCAGCAATGTCTCTTTTATTGTATTTTCGTCCATCTTCATATTCCGTTTGCAAAGTTAAGCAATTCTTTCGAGAAAACGGTATAATATTTAAGGATTTAATACCCCAACTATGCTGTCCTCTCTTTACACAGGTAAACAAAGTGAGTTCGACGAAATCTTTACCAAGAAAAATTCATAGTAGGAATTTTTAAGAAAAAGGTTGTCAGGTTGACAAAACGCCGATAGCCACTACGTTTGCAACCTTTTTGAGGTTGTCAAGGTTGACATAAGGTTGACAAGAAAAACAAGGTTAATGATGAATTCTCTCGAGAATTGGAGCGTTTGAAGGCACCTAACGGGGTGAAAGGTGCCTCCTTTCGGATGAATTTTCTCGAGAATTCAACAAGGAGGAACAATACCAAGACTTTAAAGCCTCAAGCAAAAGCACTGTCATATCCGTTGTAAGATTATACAAAAAGGTAGCAAAGGAATCTCTTTACTATCATCTTTTTTGTATCTTTTAGCAATAACCTTTTGCATTTCCCTCATTTTTCATAACTTTGGCTTCGCCGAAGTTACAATGCACTCGGCAATGAAAAGAAAATCGAGTTTTTCTTTTGCATTGCTCTCCTTTTTTCGTAACTCTTACCTTTGTCCCCGATTATAGAATTATTCTCAATTAGCATTGAGATGAGGTCTGTTTTTCGTAGTTTTGCTAGTGAAATAGACCTTGAGGGGTGAGGCGAAATCGTATCTGGTAGGTTCCTCCATAT
>FLNX01004577.1_pt1 | contig 28454 bp, 23 predicted proteins | sample 1140341 | NCBI WGS metagenome assembly FLNX01 (sample SAMEA3878208, study PRJEB12797) | bioreactor metagenome | biome: Moose rumen | place: Sweden | collected 2011-10 | reverse complement strand
CAGATTCACCAGTGCAGAACCGGCTGCCGCGCCACGGCCATGGCCTACATGCAGCAGGCCCGTGGGATTGGCGCTGACGTACTCCACCTGAATTTTCGGAGCATCCTTTTTGGGCAGCTGACCATAATTTTCGCCAGCTTCAAGGATTTTCTGGAAGGAATCATAGAGCACATTGCCCTTTAAATAGAAGTTCAGAAAACCGGGGCCGGCAATCTGTGCATGGTCGAGCCAATCGCCCTCAATGCGCTTTACCAGTTCCTCGGCAATCTGCCGGGGAGCCTTATGAAACACCCGGGCCGACTGCATGGCAAAATTGGTGGCAAAATCGCCAAATTCTTTTTGGGGCGGCACTTCCAGCACTACCTTCGGCAGCTCCCCTTCCGGGAACACGCCATCGGCAATGGCACTTTTCGCAGCGGCAACAATTGCTTCTGTCAGTGTGTCTTTAATATCCAATCCAAAATCCTCCTAATTTATTTATACCCACCATTTAGGGCACAGATACCCCTAAAGGGCATGTATTGCTACATCTAAAGTGTTATGACCCTGCAGGGCATCGTTAAGGAACAAATCATATTCTGCCTTAATCCGGCCCTGACAGCCGTCAAAATAAATATCCAGCCGTTTCGTGTCTACCAGCAAATCAAAATTACCGTAGGGCGTTCTATACACACTACGGGTCTTATTGCCCAGCCGAAACTCCAGCTGCATATCCACAGCTCCACGACGGATAAGCGTCATCCCCTCAAGGGAAAACTTCAGCACCGTAGGCACAACCGTATCGTGAAGAGAGGCATCTTCATAGCGCACATAATGTTTGCCTGCGCGAGCGGAGTATTTCCCCTGTGCCGTGGAACGCAGGACGGTCTTATCCCCTGCCGTATCCACCTGCACGCCCTCCACAGTCACTTGAACTTCCAGTGCGTCCGCCATAAAGCCACCTCTTTAAAACATACTGTACACCATTATAAACCAAACTCCAAACCTTGCCAACAGTTTTTTTCCTTTTTTACGCTCCTCACACTCCCTGCACTTCCGTTCCCTGCCGTCCCCCCAGACGGCTTTGCTCTGCTATGGCTAGGCAAGAAAAAAGCAAATCTGACCGACATATAAAATCAGCGTGAAAAGCCATTTGTCTGAGCAAAGCTCAGTCTATGGCTTTTCACGCTAAATAAAAGGTCAAATTATTTTCAGCTTATCAAACTTTAAATCTCTCAATCTCGTGAGCCAGCTGTTCAGCCTGTTCAGCCAGACTGCGGGTTGCCGCGGCAATTTCCTGGGCAGACGCCGACTGTTCTTCCGTAGTTGCCGAGACTGTCTCAGCGCGTTCTGCATTAGACGTACTGATATCGGCTATATCCCTTACGGCTTTCTGCATTAAGTCAGTCCCATCAGACACGGACTTGATGCTTCGGGATACTTCCATAATACCCTCAGCCAGAGCATCAATATCAATCTTGATGGATTTGAATATTTCATCAGCCTCTTTTACGGAATCAATGCTGCTGGCTACGCTTTCAGCGCTTTCCTCACTGGCGTTTACTGCCTGCTTCATATCCGTCTGAATCTTGCTGACCAGATTAGCTATCTGCTGCGTCGAGTTTGCCGACTCCTCGGCCAGCTTTCTGACCTCATCCGCCACTACGGCAAACCCACGCCCGTATTCACCGGCTCTGGCGGCTTCAATGGCCGCATTCAGCGCCAGCAGATTGGTCTGTTCAGCAATCCCCGATATGAGTTCTACGATTCTGCCGATTTCGTCCGAACTTCTGGCCAGCTCCTTGATGGAATTTTTCACGGTGGTCGTGCTTTCATTGATGGTGTGCATAGATTCTACCACCTTATGAATGGAATCACGTCCCACATTGACACTGCCCACGGTCTTTTCTGTTACGACGGCAATGGCATCTGCATGTTCTGCTACTCTGGTGGTGCGCTCGTCCATCTCCACAGCCGTCTTATCGGCGCTGGCTGCCGAGTCCGACTGATCAGCAATACCGGCGGCAATGTCGGCTATCTGCTGAGCTGACTGCGTGGCAGCCTCTGCGGACTGATGGGAAGCTGCGGTCAGCTCTTCTGCCGAGGCCGATACCTTTTCAGCATTCTTCTGAATATGACCGATAAGCTCCCGGATAGTGCCCCGCATCTGCTTAAAGCCCCGGGCCAAATCACCCAGCTCGTCATTCGTATCAACAGTCAGCGGACGCGAACGCAGGTCACCGTTATTGATGGCGATACATTCCTCGCGCAGCGCCACCACCGGGTCACACATCTTTTTAGCCACTACCCAGATAATGCCGCTGATAATCAGCACCATAACTAAGCCTACCAGCCCCATAATCCTTATCAGGCTGTAAGCATCGGCCCGTACTTCTGCGATAGGTGCCACCGACACGGCAATCCATGTACGATGTCCCAGATGCACCGGAGTAAACACCGCCTGTGAAGCTACGCCTTGGGAGGTGGTGTATTCCGCAGAAATCTGCTTATCCTGCTGTACGGCACTGGTAAAGCCGTTTACCAAGGCCATATCCAGCTTTTTGCTGGAAACTTCCTTGGATAAATCCATCTTGCCGACCTCTTCCGGCAGCTGGGCATAGGCAATGCAGATACCGTCCTGGTCAGCGATATAGACACGGCCGTTTTCCATGTACTTGATTTCGCCTACCAGTTTGGTGATATCGTCCAGTTCAATGGTGCCATATACTATTCCTGTAAGGACACCGTTATCCATTACCGGATATGCCATAATCGTTATGAGCTTGCCGCTGGTTCCCGACACAGACGGCCCCGTCATGACAGGCTTTTTCGTCTCGCGCACCTGCTTGATATAATCTCTGGTCGTGCGGTCCATATCCTTGTTCTTATCGCTGACAGCATGCCCTTCCGGGTCTGAATAAGCCAGCATGGTAAAGTTTTTCCGCTTGGCTAAAGTATCAGCCAGTACCTTGACCCGTTCTTCCCTCGTGCCTCTGATTATCACGGGATTGCTGGTCAGTGCCTCTACCGTAAGCTCACGTTCCTGATAGATTTTTTCGATATGCTGGGCTGTCCCCTCGCCTATTTTCTGGGCGATTAAGTCCGTATTCCTCGTCAGCGCCGAACTGGACATATAGTAGCTAATAGCAAAAAACACTACAAAGCTGCCCACAAACAAAGGGATAAACCCTGCCAGAAATTTAAACCGCAGACTGTTAAATTTCATTGTCTCCTCCTCGTTTTGATATTCCCAAATACCTTATACCTAAAAAAGCATTGTACACATTAAACTGCTTACAATGCTAATTCCATCAAAGTATATCATACCCTATAAATTACCGCAATACATCATTATTTACACATGACATTCTAAAAAGGGGACTGCAACCAAAGTTTTCTTTGTCACAGTCCCCATTTCTTACTGCTGCTCAACGGCAATATCCAATTCTAACACATGTCCGGCCAAATCCATTTCCACCGTGAGATAATTATCATCGCTTATCTTCACCTGAAAATTCTCCCCGATGGACAGGGACGGTGTGGAAATATCTACTTCCAGCCCCATGCCCGTGAGGTTTGTTGCGGCATTGGCAGTCAGCATATTGCTCATCTCTGAAATCGCACTTTGCGCCATGGCGTCAAATTCTGCCACCGGCATCCCCATCATCATAGTCGATGCGATAAACTTCGCCGTGTCTTCGGTCATATTATAGACCACATTCCCACGAATCTGCTTGGTAAAGCCCACAATAACAGATACCCCAAGGCTCACCGCATTCTTCGTTTTTACTCCCATTTTTACCCGTTTAGGCTCAGCAAAGCCAATTTGTGGCATCACGGTTGTGAATGCATCGACGAACGGATTAACTAATTTTGCATCCATCTTATCATTCTCCTTCCGCAAATCCTACACTCATGTTAATATCTCCAACTCGTGTCTTGGCACAAATACGGAAGGTTGTTAGCTTGGGACTGGCAATGCGTATCCTGTTGCCCACGATAGTCCCCGGCGGCGTAATACGCATTTCCTTATCTTTGAACACATCATTGATGTTTGACACACCACGACCCACGATGATATTCACGGCCTCTTCTACAGATTCACTGGCCTCATCTTCCGTAATATCCTCTGCACTCTCCTTGTCCAGCATAATCATCGAGAACTTATGCATGGTATCCATGTCCATGTAGACAATGGCTCGGCCATTGGGCAGGCCCGTAAGGCCTACGATAACGGCAATGCCGCTGACATCCAAAAAGGCGCGGCTGTCCTCCTCCAGTTCGACCTCGCTATGAATCCCGGTCATGCTGAAAATGCCCTGCTGAAGAGCGCGTACAAATGGTTTGGCATAAGACTCGCGCAGGACAGCCACCTTGCCCACCTTGTTCTGGCAGAGAATCATCAGTGTATCAATAAGCTCATTTACACTGACCGGCTTCTGCAAAAAGGCACTGATCCCTGCTTCACGTCCCTTGGCTACCAGACTGGCATCCTTCATAGCACTAATCATTACAATTTTAGCATCAGGGTCTACAGCACGAATTCTACGGCTACATTCAATGCCGTCGGCATCGGGAAGGTTCATGTCCATGGTCACTACAGCCGGCTTGGTCTGCTCATAAAGCTCCACCGCCTCAGCAGCATTTTTGGCTTGTGCACATACCTCGAAGTTGGTCTTGGCCAGATTACCTTCGAGCATTGCACGGCTGACCTTCGAATCATCGACGATCAATACTTTGACTTTCTCCACAAATGCTCACCTGCTTCTCTAATTTTTCCTTACACTTTTATTATCTAAATCATACATGAATCTCAATAACTAGATTTTCGCTATGCTGTGATAAAATCCCTGCTAATTAAAAAAATTATTTTAGATTTCGCTATTTCCTACAGCATCAAAAGTTTCAGTAATGGAAGCTGACGGCTCCCTGTCAAGCCTGCTCACGACATAGACTGCCAGCAGGGACAGGATAAAGCCGGGCACGATTTCATAAAGCCCCAGCCAGTCAATCTGCTTCCAGACCAGAACCGTAACACCGCCGACAACAATCCCGGCCAGTACGCCGTTGCGCGTTGTCCTGCGCCAAAAGAGGGAACAAAGCAGCGCCGGCCCAAAGGCTGCCCCAAAACCGGCCCAGGCATAGGCCACCATATCCAGAATAAAGCTCGATGGATTAAGGCCGATAAAAATAGCCAGCGAGGCGATAATCAGCACAGAAGCGCGGCTGATCCAGATGAGTTCCGTCTGCTCGGCTTCCTTTCGCAGCAGCGTGCGGTAAAAATCCTGGGCAAAGGCCGAAGCCGCCACCAGCAACTGCGCCGAGGCTGTACTCATAATCGCTGCCAGCACTGCTGAAAGGATTAAGCCTGCCACCACCGGAGGGAAGAGCTGATTCGTCATCACCAAAAAGACCGTTTCCGAATCCGTCCCCGACAAGGTGTCTGTCAGGAACACACGCCCCACCATGCCTACTGCCACGGCAGCAGCCAAAGACAGCACCACCCAGGTCATGGCAATACGGGTAGCCTGCTTAATTTCCCGGGAACTGGAAATCGCCATAAAACGCACCAAAATATGGGGCTGGCCGAAGTAACCGATACCCCATGCCAGCAAAGACAGCAATTCAATCGCCCCCAGGGTTGACCCGTCAGGCTTGGTAAAGGGCTCCAGCATGGAATGGCTGACTTCGTCAATGGCCGTAACTGTAGCCGTAAAGCCCCCCATTTCCATACCGGCAGTAATAGGCACAATCAAAATGGCAAAGAACATCATCACGCCCTGAATAAAATCCGTGCGGGATACAGCGAGAAAGCCGCCCACCAGCGTATAAAACACCACTGAACCGGCGCCGATGAAAATAGCGTATTCATAGGGAATGCCGAAGACCGTTTCAAACAAACGCCCCGAAGACACAAAGCCCGAAGAAGTATAGATAGTAAAGAAAATCAGAATAAACACCGCCGGGATAGTCCGCAGCAGGCCACTGTTATCCTCAAAGCGATTTTCCAAAAACTGGGGCAGTGTCAGGGAATTTTTAGCCAGCTCCGTGTATTTGCGCAGCCGGGCAGCCACAAAATGCCAGTTGGCCCATGTCCCGATAGCAATGCCCACCGCTATCCAGCCGGCATTAAGACCGGCAAGATAGGCAAACCCCGGCACCCCCATCAGCATCCAGCCGCTCATGTCCGAGGCCTCGGCACTCATGGACGTCACCCATGCTCCCAGCTTACGGTTGCCCAAAAAATAATCGCTCATGTTTTTGGTACGGCGGTAATAATAAACGCCAATGGCCATCATCAGGCCAATATACAGAATAAAAGTATTGATAACTGCTAACTGATGTGTCAAAAAAGTTCCTCCTTAACATAATTTCATATTTACAACAACAGCTTAAATTATACTGTGACTCACCTGCTTTTGGCAACTTTATTTTTATAGTAACTATATCTTTATTGTCATAGAGGACACTTTTTTGCTCATTTTTATCCGAAAAATTTCCATTTGGCAGGAAAAAACACTTGCATTCTCGAAATTCATCACTTATAATAGCTAAGGTTTTTTGGAAACTCCCATTTAAACGCAGATGGCCTTAGTGTATATCCGTATAGGCATAATCTGCGCTCTTTTCGTGCGTGCAAAAATATTTGTACGATATTTTAGGAGGAAAGTGCCCATGAATAAGTATGATGTTGTAATTGTTGGCGGCGGCCCGGCAGGCGTTTTCGCTGCGTATGAGCTGGCAGAAAAAAGCCCCGGATTAAAGGTGCTGCTGCTGGAAAGCGGCAAGGATATTTACACCCGTGTCTGCCCCATTTCGGCAGGCAAGGTAAAAAGCTGTATCGGCTGCAAGCCCTGCAGCATCATGCGCGGCTTCGGTGGTGCCGGTGCTTTCTCCGACGGCAAATACAACTTCACCACCCAGTTTGGCGGCTGGCTCAACGAGTACCTGTCCGATGACGAGGTCATGGATTTAATTTATTATGTAGATAAAATCAATATGAAGCACGGCGCTCCGGCGCAGGTATTCAGCACGGAAAACTCCGACATCGGCTACCGCGCCCTCCAGTACGACCTGCACCTGCTGTCTGCCAGCGTGCGCCACCTAGGCACGGAAAACAATCTGGAAATGCTCAAGGCCACCTATGAATACCTGAAGGACAAAATTGAGTTCCGCTTTGAATGCCCCGTAGCCCATATCCATTCCGATGGTCAGGGCAGCAATGAAGTGGAACTGGCAGACGGTGAGCGTATCGCCGCCGCCTACCTGATTGTCGCCCCGGGGCGTGCCGGAGCTGAATGGTTCTCCAATGAATGCAATACGCTGGGACTCAAGCAGGAAAACAACCGGGTTGATGTCGGCGTCCGCGTGGAAGTCCCCGATGAAATCTGGGACCCTATCACCAGTCAGGTCTATGAAGCCAAGCTGGTTTACCGCACGAAACGCTATGGCGATCAGGTGCGTACCTTCTGCATGAACCCCCACGGCCATGTGGTTATGGAAAACACCGACGGCATCATGACGGTAAACGGCCACTCCTACAGCGACCCGAAACTCCAGAGCAAAAACACCAACTTCGCCCTGCTGGTCAGCAACCGCTTCACGGAGCCCTTCCACTCCCCTCACCAGTACGGCAAGCGCATTGCCTCCTTCTCCAATCTGCTGGGCGGCGGCATCATCGTACAGCGTTACGGCGACTTGATGAAGGGACGCCGCACCAATGCCCACCGCATGAGCAAGAGCTTCACCAAGCCGACCCTACAGGCCACCCCCGGCGACCTGTCTCTGGTACTCCCCAAGCGTCACGTTGACAACCTCATCGAAATGATTCAGGCCCTCAACAATATCGCCCCGGGCATGACCAATGACGACACCCTGCTCTACGGCGTCGAGGTCAAGTTCTACAGCTCCCGTGTAAAACTGACCAACCAGCTGGAAACAGAACTCAAAAACGTCTTCGCCATCGGTGACGGCGCCGGTGTAACACGCGGCCTCTCTCAGGCCGGTGCCAGCGGTGTCTACGTAGCACGTCAGATTATCGAACGCAGTAAATAAACAATAACCAAAAGCCCTTCTCAGGGATGATATGCCAAAACTTAGCACAGTCTAAGCTCTGGAAAACCTTCCCTGAGAAGGGCTTTTATTATGTCAATAATCAGCATTTCTTTCGGCAGCCTGCATAACCTGTGAGTCATAGTCATACATCATGTCAGAACGGCTATTATCATCCATTATATAGTTATCCGTCCATAGCTCGCACTGCAACATGACCGTCTGCACTGCATCATCCATGCCTTCCGGCGGATATTTATGCTTTTTCAGCAGCTTTTTAATCAATAGCCTCATTTTTGCTCTGGCACTGGAGCGCTTCTGCCAATCTATCGTGCGGTTGCTGCGCAATGTGTCAGCCAATTCCTTGGTTATGGCAATCAGTTCTTCATTCTCGTAGAAGTCCTTAATAGCCTGTGGTTTGGTCAGTGCATCATAAAAAGCCAGTTCATCTGCGGTCAGCCCTAGCTGCTGTCCTTCCTTTTGCGCTTCGGAAATTTGTTTGGCCAGATTCAATAGTTCCTCGATAACCTGTTCATTGGTAAGCATACCATTAAGGTACGCATTCATCGCCCTCTGAATGATTTCGCTGAATTTCTCAGACTTTACCACATTGGTACGCCGATAAATCTGTACCTGTTCCGCAAGCAATTTTTTCAGCAGCTCTACCGCCAGATTTTTCTCCTTCATCTTGGAGATTTCTTCCAAAAACTTAGGGTCAAACAGCGAAAATTCCCGTTCCACATCCGAGAACAGATTGATTACGCCCTCACTCTTGATGCTTTGTTTTAACAATTCATTGATACGCTGATTCATTTCCGGCAAAGATATCTTCTTTCCCGTTCCTTGATGCGTCAAGCGCAGGACAAGAACCCGCACCGCCTCAAAGAAGGCTGCCTCAAAGCGTTCATTCTCCGGTGCAATCGACGAACATAACGAAAGTGCTTGATGAAGAAGCAGCGCTTCCTTGATAAAGGTATCTTTTTCCTTGTCCTTCTCTCGGTCAACGATGAAGTTCACCGCACCCGTTATCGTTTTCGCCCTTTGTAAATCTGAACCAACAGCAAATTTGCTGTAATCATAGCCATAGAACATATCCCGGCAAACAGACAACTTTTCCAAAAACTTCGGATAAGCAACCTTGGCAATATCCGTATCTCCATAATTTTTCTTGTCCCGCGCAGTATAATCATTCATGGCCTGTTTTAAGGCCGAAGCAATTCCCACATAGTCAACGACCAGACCGCCTTCTTTGTCTTTCCATACCCGATTGACACGAGCAATGGCCTGCATGAGATTATGACCACTCATGGGCTTGTAGACATACATGGTTGTCATGGATGGCACATCAAAGCCAGTCAGCCACATATCCACAACGATGGCAATTTTCAGCGGACTGTCATTATCCTTGAACCTCTGCGCCAGTTCATTTCTTCGATACTTATTGCCTATAATCTGCCGCCAGTCCTCAGGGTCTTTGTTGCTCTCCGTCATAACCACAGCAACTTTTTCCTGCCAATGCGGACGCAGCTGCAAAATACGCCGATAAATCTTCATGGCAATAGCACGGGAATAAGCGACAATCATAGCCTTGCCGGTCAGCAGACTTTCGCGGTAATTTTCGTAATGGTCTAAGATATCCACCACCAACGAGTTTATGGTCTCATCGTTCCCCAGCACAGCCTCCAACTGTCCCAATTCTCGCTTGCTACGCTCAATGGTCGCTTCATCTGCATTCTGCGCCATCAAATCATACTCCGCATCAATAAGGTTCAATGTTGCCTCATCCAAATGCAGTTTGATAACCCGGCTCTCGTAATACACAGGCCGGGTTGCGCCATCCTCTACTGCCTGCGTCATATCATAAATATCAATATAATCACCGAAAACCTCACGGGTGCTTCTATCCTTGGCCGAAATCGGCGTCCCCGTAAAACCTATATAGGTCGCATTGGGCAAGCTGTTGCGGATAATCCGCGCCGTACCTACTACACGCTTGGCAACTTCCTGCCCCTCCTCATTATGGGTCATCACGATTTTCTCGGTCAGACCATACTGCGAACGATGTGCCTCATCAGCCATTACAATGATGTTCCGCCGCTCCGATAACGGTTCTTCTGATTCCTCGAACTTCTGCATGGTCGTAAAAATAATACCATTGGCCTGCCGTCCTGCCAGCCAGTTTTTCAAATGCTCCCGGCTCTCCGCATGAACAGGTTCCTGTCGCAGAAAAGCCTTGCACTTGGCAAACTGTCCATAAAGCTGGTCATCAAGGTCATTCCTGTCTGTTATCACCACCACAGTTGGACTGTTCACCGCCGCCTGCAGCAAATGCACATAGAATACCATCGACAATGACTTGCCACTCCCTTGAGTATGCCAAAACACGCCACCTTTACCATCGGTAACTGTAGCGTGTTTTGTTGAGTCAATCGCCTTACGGACAGCAAAATACTGATGATATCCTGCAAGGATTTTCACCTTGGATAGTCCGTCATGGGAAAAACAAATAAAGTTTTGCAAAATGTCCAACAGCCGCCGCCGCTCAAAAAGTCCTGCAAAAAAGGTGTCAAACTGAGCATACTGTGTGTTCTCATAACTGCCATCCGTGGTTTTCCACTCCATGAAACGGTCTTCGCCGGAAGTAATCGTACCAGCCTTGGAGGTCATCATATCGCTCATCACACAGATGGCATTATAAATAAACAGCGACGGAATCTCCTGCATATAATTCCGCAGCTGCAAATACGCTTCGCTGGCATCCGTTTCCTCACGCGATGGAGACTTCAACTCAATAACCACCACCGGCAGGCCATTGAGAAACAGCACTACATCAGGACGCTTTTGGCTGTTCTCGATATATGTCCACTGATTAGCCGCAATAAACGAATTGTTAGCCGGATTCAGATAATCCACCAGATAAGCAATGTCTGAGCGTTCTTCCCCTTTAACCGTATAGCGCACAGGAATGCCATTTTGCAGATAATCCATAAAGACTTCATTGCGTGAAACCAGCTCACCATTCTCAAAATTCCGCAGCTTATACAAAGCATCTGCCAGTGCATCCTCCGGCAGCTTTGCATTAAGCCGCCGAAGGTAATCTTCCAACACTTCATCATACAAAGGGCTGCGCTGGTCACGTTCTATATCCGGGCCATAAACAATATGGTATCCCAGACCGCTGAATAACTCCATAACAGAGTTCTCATAGTCAGCTTCGGTATATGCTGTTGGCATCTACATCACATCCTTGCTACATATTCTCAAACAACTTAAACTGTGCTTGTACAATCCCTAATATTTATCTCAACTCCATGTTAAAATCTTCACGGGCATTCATCGCTTCTGTCCCCGTCATTGTCCTTGCCTTTACTTCGTCATTAACAGACTTCATGGAAACAATGCGTATGTCATCCACTGTATTCAAAGATTCATCCTCATGCCAGCTGGACAAGAAGTTGTCAATAAATTCCAGATTATACGTCGTAACAAAGAGCTGTACATTATACTTCCGCGCATACTTAATCAAACTATGACATAGCTTTCTTTGTGCCTCAGGGTGAATAGTGGAATCTATCTCATCAATGCACATTATGCCATCATGGTAAAAAATCAGTGAACCGACAATCTGAAACATACGCCGCAAGCCATCACCAAAGGTATCCAGTGGGAAATAATCACCACTAGCCACCTGTGCACTAACAGGAGCCATACTGTTATCCTGATAGGGCAAAATATCAAAATCTGTAATTTCCGGGAAAACTTCCTGCATCTCCTGTACGAATTTACCGATTAGATTATGCCGTTTCAAATGAACATACAGTTTCCGGTTTTCCGCCATATTCCTATGACCACTTATATCTTCGTAATTGGCCAGCTTTTGCGGTGCTACATTCTCAATAAAGGTATTCGGCCATCCTAAAAGGAAATTACGTTTATCTTCATCACTTTTTGCTACTTCCCATTGCGCAACAGTAACATTAGGCACCATCTGCATCTGAGAATTCATATGGGGATTCATACCGGGATTCACCGTTGGTGCATCCGTAGCCACATCACGTATAAAGTCCTTAAACACATCCCCTAAAGAAACCTTATGCGTATATGATATTTCCTTACCATCATCCATTGCTGTAAACTTAAATGAAAAAGGAATGTTTCTCCTATCATTTACTGCAGCAACAATATTTTCAACAATATGGTAAGGCGTTAAATATTGTGAAAACTGATTTCTCTGCACACACGCCCCCATAAAAGGCGACAAATCGTAACCACAAGCCCACCCCAAAACAGATTCGAGCAAAGTTGTCTTACCAACATTATTTTTACCAACAAAAAAATTTACTCTCCCTAGATCGTTGAGTTCAAAATAAGAAAACTTTCTATATCCTCGTATTCTAAACGATGATATCAATGCCATCACCTTATTTTTCCACCCATAATTTTGTTGCATCCACGCCTTTTGATAATAAAATTCCCTTCAGAAATTTACAACAATTCATAGCATTTTCTCGTATAGTATCGGGATAAGTAACCGCTCCTGCATTATATATAATTTTTTCTACGATATATTTTTGACCAATCCTTTGCATTAGGTCTTGCATTCCAATCTCATCATTTATGCTTATTAAATAAGATAATTTATTATAATCAGTAAAAGCATCTGCTATTTCTCTTGCTTTCTTCATCTTTTCTATGTCATTATCCATATTTAAAACAGCTCCTCATAATTTATGCAGATAATCGTTTTCTTATCTCATTAATGAAAAATTGAAAACTGGGAGATTTATTACTATCAAGGTCTAGATGTTTCCCTATTTTTTCGGCCCACTCACTTTTGATTTTTCCAGCCTCAACAAACGTAGGGCATTCTTTTGCAAACTTTTTCATCCCACCTTCATACACAATCTCAGCTAAAATCTCCCAAGTTCCACAGATACTGTCTTGCTCATAATTTTTTAGATGATTAAGTTTTGCATTTGGATAGGCTGTTTTTATAGCCGCCTCATCGCCCAATAGCCATGCTTCCATTTCTTCAACAGCTATACAGAATACATGATCAATAGAAACATTATTAATTTCAGCAACTTTTTCCAGTTCCTCTTTGAAAGCTTCTGTTTCTCGTTTATCATTATCTAAAACTACAAAAATGGCAGCACCACCATACATATCCTGCAAACTTTTATCAAATCCTTTAAGATATGTTGCCAAGTCATTCAATAATTTTCCTGTCTTTGTTTCTTTAACCGTATTTTTCTTTGTAAGACCACCTATTCCATGAAAAGACTTGCACTTATAGGACACATCATTATTCATCTTGCTCAGTGCATCCATGACTTTTTTAACAAGAATCTCGCCAGATTTATCTTCTATTAGAAATTGAAAATACATCGTCTTACCTCATCCAAAATATTCACTATACCATAAATCACCCATGCTTACCCCCTCAGATGTCAAATCACTCACAAACTCATACTCACTTGCTCGCTTAATTTTTGAAAACCCATCTTTGTCCTTTTCAAGCACCCAAACTTGTTTAGGTGTTAAAGCATTAACAAAAAACGGACTATGCGTTGTTACAAATAATTGCTTTGCATATCCCTTGCCCACATTTTTCTTCATTTCAATAGCTAAATTTGCTAAATATTTATGATATAATCCATTTTCTGGTTCTTCTACAAAAACAAGTTGACGTGGATTACGTTCATGTAAAAATAAATAATACGCAAAAAGTTTTAATGTACCATCTGACATCCGCGACGAAAAGAATGGTTTATCAAATCCCTTTTGAAAAAATTCTAAAACCATTTGTCCATTTTGCAGTTTTACAGGTTTTATCTTTTCAATATTAGGTATCTTATCCTGTATATCTAGTAAAATTTTTTTGAACTCATTTGGATTTTCACGAAACATATATTGCGCCACATTGTTTATATTACTTCCAGTCCTATTTAAGTATGGTGTTGGTGCCACTGTCTGCATTTGGCGTGCAGCATCTGGAGTAAAATAACATAAATACCAACTCTTTAAGAACTGAAGAAACTTCTCAATACGGGAATACTGCTTCATAACGCCTAGCGTAACAATTCCTAACGTCCTTGTTTCTGAAAGCTCTACTTGAACTTTTTTTCCATCCGCTTTGCCGTTTTCTTCTTCACCGCCATCGCTGCCCTCGTAGGCAAAGCCCTTCCCTTCTGTTAAGTAGAGAAAAGAGCGTGGCTGTCCATACCTATTTTTTGCAGGCCTTTGCCTCAATCTTTCTTCTTTTACATAGGGTCTATCGTTTCTATCTTTGCTAATTGTTAGTTCGTATGTAATTGGCCGTGAATTTTGATTTTCCTTGTAATATATTTCAAAATGTATTTCTTTTGCTTCGCTCTGCGATATAAGCTGGTCAAAACCGCCACGATTCTTTTCATCACAAGCAGTTTCCACATCACTGGATATGCAATCGGATATGAAGCCAAACGCATCCGCAATAGTACTCTTACCATTACCGCTAGGACCGATAATCGCCACCATATTTCCTAATTCATCAGCCCCCTGCTCACTAAACAACTTTCCCATCTTCACATCTTTTAATGAACCATAATTTTTTATAGCTATGCCTAATATTTTTCCCATTACTATACCTCCTTATACTACTAAGATCTTTTCCTCCATAACATTTCGATAAAACTCGCTGTCCTTATTCAGTTCATGAATTTCAAAGATGTCAACCTTCTTCTGCAGAGCTTCACGCAAATCCTCGCCCAATGCTAGTACATTCGTTAGCTTGAATCTTTCATCAATATAGACCAGGAAATCTAAGTCACTATTCTCGTCTGCTTCGCCTCGTGCATAGGAACCGAACAGATATATTTTCTTGACATGATATTTTTCAGATAAAGGTTTCACTAAAGCTGTTATATTTTCTAATGTAATAACTGCTTTTTCCATAACGGTCTCCTTTCATAGGTTGATTAACAAGAATTTAGCGTTTTAAAGAACAATGTCTGATACATCCAACTCGCCAGACATCAGTTTTGGCAACAATGTATCACGAAGTTCTTTTAAGATGTCGTTTTCATTATAGTTTACATAAATGTTATTAGTAATAACTTGAGCTGTTTCCTCAAACGCTCCTAATATGTCTGCTTTAGGAACAAAAATTGGATGTTTGATAATGTGAGTAACCTTGATACTAGGCTGAACAGAACCAATATCATACGCAACTAAATCATCTCGAATGTACCTTAAATACTGATAAAGATATAAAGGACTAATAGAAGTTGCTCTAAGAGCAACAACATTCTGAGCTATACACCCTTTTGTGCCGAGAAATATTTTCATCTCCGCCAAGCTACCGACAGTTGAAAGCAGGATATCCCAATTTTTAGGATGCCCGCTCCTAAACCAAGTATCATATGTATGCTTATCTACAAATTTTGTGCAATTTCGGAAATCAACTATACGATCGGCACCCTTAAGTGTGCCGACATCAATAATTGGAAACTCAAAGGTTTCTGTCGTTAGTGGAGGTGTTTTACCACGATTATCAATAACCGTAATCAAATTTCCAAGGTTTGGACATTTATCTGTAGTTGCAATAGTAATATCAGCTGAAAATGTATGCGTAAATAATGTTTTTAGTTGCTCCTCTAAATTCTTATTTATATAATTATTAATAGCAATTTTTTCATCAATATCACTTAAAATTCCAGATATTTTTCTTTGTACTTCTACTGATGGAATTGGCACTTCTATATCTGCTACTACATCAGTTTGCACTCTTTGTCGCCCGGATGAGCCAACCATAGATTTAATAGCAGCCTCGCGTATCAATGGGCTTGTTATTAGATAATACAAAAAATCAGCATCTGCCAACTCATCCTTCGCTCTAAAAACAATATACTCCGTTGAGCCAAAGCCTATTTCATCATTATCTAAAAAGTTTACCATAGCGGTTTTACCATTTTCCAAGCAAGGAGTAATCCTAGCCATAATGGTATCACCATTGCGAAACTTTGTCCCCCCATTATATTCACATATTTCATACCCCGGAATATCTCTGCAAAATGGCAATAACTTGTCCATTGCCACTTTCTTGGCTAATGTTCCCTTAGACAGTTTCTCTCTAGGATTTATATAAGCAATATCCGCAATCCGTTTAATTTCCCACTTACACTTCATACCCAATCGCCTCCAGATTCTTCCGAATCTTATCTTCCAGTTCATGGGATTTGGCGAACAGGCCGGAAAGTTCACCTGTGAGCCGTTTCATTTTTTCTTCGTAGGGTTCGCCGTCATCTTCCTGTTCGGCTATGCCGACATAGCGTCCCGGTGTAAGGATATAATCCTGTTTGGCGATTTCTTCCGTGGTCGCAATGGCACAGAAACCTTTGACTTCTTCCAGTTTTCCTGTTTGGAAATCTGCCACGGTATCGGCGAGTTTGGCAATGTCTTCATCGGTGAAGTCGCGGTGCTTGCGGTCAACCATATAGCCCATATCACGGGCATCTATAAAGAGCGTCTTGCCTTTTTGCTCCTTGTTCTTAGTGATAAACCACAGCGTTACAGGGATGGTCACACTGTAGAAAAGTTGGGTAGGCATGGCAATGATGGCCTCCACAAGGTCATCTTCGATAATGTTCTTGCGGATTTCGCCTTCGCCCTTGGTCTGCGTGGACAGGGCACCGTTGGCCAGCACCAAGCCGATTTTGCCGTTGGGTGCGAGGTGGTGAATCATGTGCTGAATCCACGCATAATTGGCATTGCCTGCAGGGGGCAGACCATATTTCCAGCGTTTGTCTTCTTTCAGCTTGTCCTGTCCCCAGTTGGAAAGATTAAACGGAGGATTCGCCATGATGAAATCCGCTTTCAAGCTGTCGCCGTGAATATCATTGAAGAACGTATCGGCCTGATGTTCACCGAGGTTGGCATCAATGCCGCGGATTGCCAGATTCATCTTTGCCATCTTCCACGTATCGGCATTGGATTCCTGCCCATAAACGGAAATTACGCCGCGCATATTGCTGTGTGCCTGAATGAATTTCGCACTCTGCACGAACATCCCGCCACTGCCACAGCAGGGGTCATATACCCGGCAGTTGGAAAAGGGACGAAGCACCGCAACGATGGTTTTTACGATACTGGCAGGCGTATAGAACTCGCCGCCCTTTACTCCTTCATAGGCGGCAAACTGAGCAATACAGTATTCATAAGTACGCCCTAAAAGGTCTTTGCTCTCCTCGGTGTCATCCATATTCATATTGGTAAAGAGGTCTACCACATTGCCCAGTACACGCTTATCCAAATCGGGGCTGGCAAAGTTTTTGGGCAGGACATTTTTGAGTTTTTTATTGTCTTCCTCAATCGCGCGCATGGCATTATCGATAACCGTGCCAATCTCCGGCTTATGCGCCGCTGCAGCAATTTGGCTCCAGCGGGCCGCCTCCGGTACAAAGAAAATATTTTCCGCTTCGTAGGCATCGGGGTCATCTTCAAAACCATCACCATCTGCTACCAGCTTGTTATACTGGTTTTCAAAAGCATTGCCAATATAACGCAAAAAGATAAGGCCGATAATTACCTTACGATAATCTGCGGCAGGGATATGTCCCCAAAGTTCACAAGCCGCATCCCATATTTGCTTTTCAAAACCAATATTGGCACTACTGTTATTCGCCATCAAACTATTCCTCCGTACATCTATCTTTAAAGAATATTATAGCATAAATTTATAACATTCCCAAAGAAACTGCCTGATAAAGACAACACAAAACCCACCCTCGAATGATGGCTTTCCAAAGCGTTTGACGCCACAGCATCTAAGCGCAGGAAAGTTATCATTCGAGGGTGGGCTGTTTTTATACTGTTTATTCTTCTTCGTCCGTCAAAAAATCATTTACGGCCTGATAGACAATACTGCCGGAAAATCCCCGGCGGAACATGGCGGCCAGCAGTTTTTGCTTGTCCTGACTGCGCCGGTACTTGCTTTCAAGTACGCGCAGGGCGGCGGTATACTCGCGCTGGCTCACCTCTTCCCTGTCCTCTGGTATGCAGCTTTTCACCAGTGGGGAGTTATAGCCACGCTCCATGAGCTTGACGCAAATCTGCCGCACGGAGTAACTGCTTTCCGTATACAGGTAGCGAAATCTGCGGGCGCAGGATTCCTCATCATTGAGGTAATGCTTTTCCTGCAGGCGCAGAACAGCCGCCTCGATTTCCTCGTCCTCATAGCCTTTGGCCGCCAGCTTTTCGCGCAGGCGGTTTTCGCTGTAATCCTGTCGGGCCAGCAAGTCCACAGCATAGACCAAAGCCGGCTTTAAGGGGCGCTTAGACTTCATCACTGCCGATAGCCTCAGCCGCCTCATCGTCTGCCGGTACGGCCTTGGCAGCGGCTTCACTGTCGCTCATCAGTTTGGCTCTTACCTTGGCCTCAATTTCCTCAGCCAGCTGCGGCTGTTCTTCCAGCACCTGCTTGGCCTTTTCCTTGCCCTGACCTAAGCGCGTACCCTCATAGGAGAACCATGAGCCGCTCTTTTCCACGATGTCGAGAGATACACCGATATCAATAAGCGTCCCCAGCCGGGATACGCCTTCACCGAACATGATATCGAATTCAGCGGTTTTGAAAGGCGGCGCGATTTTATTCTTGACAATTTTCACCTTGGTGCGGTTGCCTACGAGGTCTGCGCCCTGCGTAATCTTTTCACCCTTGCGGACTTCCATACGCACCGATGAGTAGAACTTCAAGGCCCGGCCGCCGGTGGTAACTTCTGGGTTGCCATAGGTCACGCCGACCTTTTCACGAATCTGATTGATGAAGATGGCTACTGTCTGGGACTTGTTGATGACGCCCGTCAGCTTACGCATGGCCTGACTCATGAGACGGGCATGCAGGCCCACATGGCTGTCGCCCATTTCGCCGTCGATTTCGGCCTTGGGCACCAGTGCTGCTACGGAGTCAACGACGATGATATCCACAGCGCCGCTGTGTACCAAGGCGTCCACGATATCCAGCGCCTGCTCGCCGGTGTCCGGCTGGGAAACCAGCAGCTCGTCAATATCTACGCCGAGTTTTTTTGCATAGACGGGGTCAAGCGCATGCTCAGCGTCAATGAATGCCGCAATGCCGCCGTTCTTCTGAGCCTCAGCAATCATGTGGAGGGTAACGGTGGTTTTACCGGAAGATTCCGGGCCGTAGATTTCGATGATACGGCCACGGGGAATACCGCCAATCCCCAGAGCGATGTCCAGCGGCAGGATGCCCGTGGGGATGACTTCCACATTCATCCGGGCCTGAGCATCCCCCAGACGCATTATAGAACCTTTGCCAAAGTCCTTTTCTATTTTCTTCAGGGCACTGGCCAGGGCTTCTTTTTTGCTTTCCAGCTCCGTTTTACGTTCTACTTTGTCTTTCTTGTCTGCTGCCATTTTATCCGCTTCCTTTCTTTAGTAAATCAATTATATTATAACTCTTACGCTAAACTTTTGACAATAGTCCTCTGTAAAAGAACAGGGACTGTCAAACACAGCCCCTGATATCTCACTTACTTCATGCGTTTGATGGTGAAACGGCCGCTCTCCACTTCCTTACGGTGGCAGTGGGGGCACTCATTTTCAATCAAGCCCGTATAGCCGCAAACGGGGTCACGGTCTACAGGATGGTTGATGGAGAAATAGCCCATATCGGCATCATGCATGGCCCGTACAAGACGTTCAAAGGCCTTGACGTTCTTGGTGGGGTCGCCATCCATTTCGATATAAGCGATATGGCCGGCATTTTCCAGCGCATGATAAGGCGCTTCAATGCGAATCTTGTCGATGGCCTTAATCTTGTAATACACCGGCACATGAGAGCTGTTGGTCATGTAGCCCCTGTCGGTGACACCCTCAATCAAGCCGTATTTCTTGCGGTTGGAGCGCTGGAACTGGCCTGCGGTGGATTCTGCCGGTGTGCCAAAGCACGTCCAGTTCATGTGCTCTACCTTGGTATAGTTATCGGTTGCCTCTCGCAGATGGCTGACGATTTTCAGCCCCAGCTGCTGGGCTTCTTCGCTTTCGCCGTGGTGCTTGCCGATAAGCGCCTTGAGGCACTCAGCCAGACCACAGAAGCCGATGGAATAGGAGGCATGTTTCAGCACGTCTTTGATGCTGTCATCAGCACGCAGCTTTTCACTGTCCATCCAGACACCCTGCCCCATGAGGAACGGATAGTTGTAAACGTGCTTTTCCTGAATAACCGCCAGACGGGACAAGATATAGTCATGACTGATTTTGATGTACTTATCAAACAGCTGCCAGAACTTGTCCATGTCACCCTTGGCCTCCAAGGCCAGTTTGGGCAGGTTGATGGTCGTAAAGGCAAAGTTGCCGCGGCTGCCGGATTCCTCCGGGCCGTTTACATTGCTCATAACGCGTGTGCGGCAGCCCATGGTCGCCACGGTGGAATTATAATCGCCGGGCTTATAGTACTGCAGGTTGTACGGTGCGTCAATGTTTACAAAGTTGGGGAACAGACGCTTGGCGCTCACTTTGCACGCCTTCTGGAACAAATCATAGTTGGGGTCCTCAGGATTGTAATTGACCCCGGCCTTCAGCTGAAACACGGAAATCGGAAAAATCGGCGTTTCGCCGTTGCCCAGACCAGCCCAAATAGCATTCAGTACCTCACGGGTCGCCAGCCGCCCCTCAGGGGAGGTATCCATGCCGTAATTCAGCGAGCTGAACGGCACCTGCGCACCGGCACGGCTATGCAGCGTATTGAAATTATGAATCATGGCTTCCATGGCCTGATGGGTCTCCTCCACCACATCGGCACAGGACAGGCGGTACACATTGCGAGCCAGACGGCCTGCCTCAGTTGTCGGCAGCTGATAGGTATCAGCCAGCACCTTTTCCAGTGCCGCCTTAATCGCTGCGATTGATTCTGCCGCCCGTTCATCTTCCTTGTGTTCCGTATAGCTGCAGGCAGCAAAGTCCATAACCGGCTTGAACACAGCCTTGAATTCCTCTTCCGTGCCAAAATCACGGTCATCAAACTGGTACATCAACGCCTTATGCGCTTCGGAAATCACCGCCTTATGGAAGGACTTGCGCACACCGTCAGCCATGGCATAGTCAAAGGCATTGATACTTTGGCCGCCGAACATATCGTTCTGATTGGACTGAATGGCAATGGCGGCCAGGGACGCATAGGAGCGGATGGAGTTCGGCTCACGCAGGAAACCGTGGCCCGTGGAAAAACCGCCCCTAAAGAGCTTCAACAGGTCAATCTGACAGCAGTTGAAGGTAATCAGGGAAAAGTCCTTATCATGGATGTGAATCCAGTTTTCCTTGTCGGCTTCCCGGAATTCATCGGTGAGGACATAGTTATCCACAAAGTGCTTAGCCCCTTCGGCGCCCAGCTTCAGCATGATGCCCATGGAAGCATCGGTGTTAATATTGGCATTGTCGCGCTTGGAATCCACGTCCACCGCATCGGCAAAGAAAATATCGCGATAGGAAGACATGAGGTGCTTCTGCGCCGCGCGGCGCTCAGCATGTTTCTGACGATAGGTGATGTATTTCTTGGCGATATCGTAGAAGTCGTACTTCATGAGCTCCTGCTCTACAACATCCTGAATTTCCTCAACGCTGACGTTTTCCCTGTCCTTGATATCCCACTCCACCTGACTGGTGACTTCGTCGATATCCTTCGGGGTCATTTTTTGTTTGCTGTCATTGCTGGCGCCAGCTATGGCGTTGTAAATTTTCTCGCGGTTATACGGCACTGTATGGCCGGAGCGCTTCGTCACTGTTTTTAAATTCATGCAGTTTGCAGATATCACCATATATGTGATATCTTCTCACGCCTCCTCTATATGTAGTATAGGTTAATAGTCATAACGGAATATATTGTAGCAAATAACGCCTTTTTACGCAATGTCAAAAATCAAGGCTGGTCTTATTTTCTCACAAAAAAACGACAGAATCCCCAACGATTCTGCCGTTTCTGCTATCAGCAAATTATTTTTTTTCTGCAAGCTCCGTATAATTGCTCTTCTGTAATATCCCCATGAGCTTGTAGAGCAGTCTGTAAAGTTCCTGTGCCTCTTCCATGGAAAAATCAGCGATTTCTTTGGCCATGGCCTGCGGAATTTTAGCGGCTGCCCGTTTTAACTTACGCCCTTCCTCGGTAATACAGGCAATAACCACGCGTTCATCCTTGGTAGAACGCTCGCGTTTCAAATAACCGCGGCTTTCCATTTTCTTGAGAAGCGGTGTAAGCGTCCCCGAATCAAGATGAAGCCTTTTGCCTAAGTCCCGTACACTGACACGCCCCTCTTCCCAAAGAACCATCATGGAAATGTACTGAGTGTAGGTCAATCCCAAGGCTTCCAAATGCGGACGATATGCCTTTACCACATCCCTGGCGCAGGCATACAGCGGAAAACAGAGTTGATTTTCCAGACGCAATGAATCTTTCTTGTCCATAAAATAACCCTCACTTCTAAAATTTTTTACAATTCTATCTTATGCTTTGCCCCTTTAAAAGTCAAGGTATAACACCCTATTGCAGGAAATTTTGTCAACTTATTTTAAATTTTCTGTTTACCTATCATTTTACTGCCTATGGAACAGAAGCGAAATAAAATTCCTATGTCTCTTCATAATTGACGGGATTGCTAATTTCGTGTAGAATTGTCGGTGTGTTTGCATTATATATAAAGGAAGAATGTTTATGCTTATGAATACCGCGCAGCAGGACGCCCTGATACGCCGTCTGGCTGCTGCCGCCAGTTACTTCTGCTGTCTGATTGCCTTCTATATCGACATAGGTCAGGATATGGGTGCCAAGTATTTCATGCCCATCCTCCTGCCCATTATCTTTGCTCTGGTGCTCATGCAGTACGCCACCAGACTGTCCATATTCTGCCGCGCGGCTCTGCCCAATCTCATCACCAGCCTGGGCTGGAGCATGACCTTCCCTTTGCTCTATACATGGACCTATAACACAGGCTGGTATCAGTCAAAAATCTGTTTTGACTTCGTGGTGGGTGTGGCCTCCTTCATTCTCATGATGAGTCTGGAAAGCGTGCTGGCCCGTTTGGGGCATATAAAAATCAGTTCCCTGTTCATGGCTCTGCTGAACTTTGCTGGGCTGGCCATTCCCTTTATCCAGTGGGTCTATTACTGCCTCTTCTGGCACTGCCTGACCCCGGCCTCGCTGATGGCTCTCTACCTTACCAATTACAACGAAAGCATTGATTTCATTCAGTCCAATCTGGGCGTTTTGCCTACGCTGCTTATCCTTGCCGGTTTTGGCCTTTTCATTTATCTCTGCTACAGGGCGCATCTGCATTTTGCCCGGCTCACTATTGACGAGGAAGCCAGCGCCGCCCGTCTCACGACTTTGGGACTGCTGGTGTTCTGCTCGCTCTGGGCGCATAGCTTCTATCTGCCCCAGACCTCCTTTGCCGAGCTGTGGAACGATGTGACGACATACGTGGAGCAGACTCAGGAATACAGTACCAGCCATGACGAACGCTTTAACAGCCTGATAATTGACGAGAAAAACGCATTGGCCGCGCAATCACCCGGCACCGTCATCCTCATTATCGGTGAATCGGCCTCCCGTAATTACATGCAGGCCTATACCCCTGAGTTCCCCTACCCAGACACGCCATGGCTCAGCGAAAAAATCAGCAGCGGCGAACCGGGTTTTATCAACTTCACCAATGCCTACTCCTCATGGTCGCAGACCGTTCCGGTGCTGCAACGCGCCCTGACAGAACAGAGCCAGTACAATGGCAAGGAATTCTTTGAATCCGCCTCCATCGTCGATGTCGCCAAGAAGGCCGGCTATGAAACATGGTGGTTCAGCAATCAGGGACGCTACGGCCAGTATGACAGTGCCATCACGCTGGTGGCAAAAACCGCTGACCACGCAGTCTGGACGGATGATTCCTATACCTTTTCCGACAAGTACGACGAGTCACTGCTGCCCTATCTTACCCAGCTTGACCCGTCAAAAAACAATTTTGTCGTGCTGCATATCATGGGCAGCCATATCTACTACAACAACCGCTACCCCGGTACCTTTAACAAATTCCAGACGCTGGAGGAAGAATCTTCTGCCACCTCCACGCCCTCCTATGCCAACAGCATCCTCTATACGGATTATGTCGTCAGTCAGGTCTATGACTATGCCAGGAAACATTTGCATCTGCAGGCGCTGGTTTACTTCTCCGACCATGGCGAAAATCTGGAGATTTCCCATAATCCCGATGTGTTCAGCTTTGACATGGTACGCATCCCCTTCTGGATGTACCTGTCCCCGGAATACCGGGAGGCCATGCCGCGGCACACGCAGGCGCTCTACGACCATCAGCACCGCTACTTCACCAATGATATGCTCTACGATACCATCTGCGGCCTGCTGAACGCCCCTTCCAGCCGCTACAATCCCGAGCAGGACTTTGCCAGCTTCACCTACAGCTTCACACGCAATGACCTTACAACCATGCTGGGACAGCACAAACTCACCGAAGACCCGGACGGCGGCCCGGAAGAATAAAAATAGAGGAACGACATTTGCCGTTCCTCTATTTTTATTCCTTATTATTTTGCCGATGCAGGTGATTCCGTGGATGGAACAGATGCCAGTCATAATGCAGTGCGCTAAACCGCAGGCCGATTACCAGTACAAAGCATACCCACGCCATGGTGACCACATCCGCCAGCGTCTGCAATGAGCAGGCTATCACTGCCCCAAACAGGGAAGCCGTTGCATAGATATCCTTATAGAGTACCGCAGGCATACGATTGGCCATCAAATCACGCAGGATACCGCCGCCCACAGCCGTAATGACACCCAGCAGCACCGGCAGTACATAGGGGTTGCCTGCCTGACAGGACAGCCCCGTCAGCATGCCCGTAATCGTAAAGGAGGCCAGCCCCACCGTATCAAACATATTGTAAATCCAGAGCATAAAGACTTTATTCGGCGCGTCAAAAGGCCAAAAGCTATAGGCCAGCGACACCAGTATGGCAATGATGATGGACAACATGAAATCCGTAATATTGCGCAGCGCCATAGGCGGCGTAAGCCCTGCCAAAACATCACGCACCATGCCGCCGCCCACGGCAGTCAAGGAAGCCAATACGATGATGCCGAATATGTCCATCCGCCGATGTATCGCCACCATGGCCCCCGATATGGCAAAGGCAATGGTGCCCATGATATCAAAGATAACCCATGTCAAACTATCCATAACTATAAAAACTCATTTCTCCTTGCCGAACCACAGCCAAAACAGCACCGGAAAAATCAAAAACTCCAAGGCAAAAATCAAGGCAAACAAGCCATTGATAAAATCCCAGCTCAGAATTGAGCCTTCCCATTTTACAGCCGGCGGCCCCTGAAACCTTTTCGGGACAAAGCCGCCCACTACCTTAGGGCCGTTGCCGTTATCGGCTGCCACTACCACAGCCGGCTCTTCCACCTGATAGCTGCTGTCCTGCGCCCACATAGTCCAAACCAGACAGCTCACCGTCAAAAACAGCACAAACACCGCCATCAGCGTCAGTTTCTTATCACTATGCCTGGGCAAATTATCTCCACGCTGCACCATGGCTCTCCCTCTTCATCAAAATACAAATGTAATAATTTTAATCTTTATCTAATATTACTTTAACGTTTATGCAGAGGTTTGTCAATTATTTGACTGCTCCCCACCTTTCTGCTAAATTGAAACCAGTAACATTTTCAGGGGGACAAGTTTATGCAGGTTACAGGCATTATCGCCGAATACAATCCTTTTCATAACGGACATCTTTACCAGATAAAAAAAATCCGTGAGCAGGCAGACTCACACGTTATCGCTGTGATGAGCGGCAGTTTTACGCAGCGGGGCGAAGCCGCCATCTTTGATAAATGGCAGCGCGCCCAAATGGCCGTCAGCTGTGGCTGCGACCTTGTTCTGGAACTGCCCTTTGTCTTTGCCTGCCTCAGTGCTCAGGATTTTGCCCGGGGCGGCGTGTCCCTGCTCAACCGGCTGGGCATTGTCGATACGCTGGCCTTTGGTGCTGAAAGCGCGGATTTCACGGCCCTGACGGAAATTGCTGGTCGGCTGGACGATTCAACCGTACAGGCCAAACTGCATCAAGCCATCGGCAGCGGTCTTTCCTATGCTCAGGCGCTGACAAAGGCGCTGGGCACAGCTACCGACGCACAGACGCTGCTGCGCCAGCCCAATAACATTTTGGCTGTGGAATATCTGCGCAGCCTGAAACTTATGGACAGCCCCATCAAGCCCTTGCTCATTCCCCGACAGGGAGCAGGCTATCATGACCATAAACTTTCTGGCAAAATTTCCAGTGCAACCGCTATCCGCCGCTGTCTCTATGAAGAAACTGACACCGCCTCCATAGCCCAGGCCATGCCTGCGGCTGCCTATAGTTTAATCAGCGGCTGTTCCACAAAACAGCTCCCCGTTATGAACCGCCTGCTGCTGCCCCTTAAAGTCAAACTGCTGACCAGTCAGGCAGCTGACCTGCAAGCCTGCTGCGGCATCGGCGAAGGGCTGGAAAACCGCATCATTGCTTGCGCCCAAAAGGCAACAGACTGGCAGGAACTTATAAAAGCTGTCACCACCAAACGCTATCCCTCCAGCCGTATCGCCCGGACACTTATCTATCTGCTGCTGGGGCTAAATACTGCGGAAATGACGGCCTTCACAGCAGACGGCCCCCTCTACGCCCGTCTGCTGGCCGCCAGCCCCCGAGGAAGGGACTTGCTGCGCAGTATAAAGGACAACAGCAGCATCCCCCTGATTACCAAGACCAGCCAATATTTGACAAGTCAAAAATGCTGTCAACCCTCCACTGTCCTCACCAAACTTGAAGCTATGCTGCGCTATGATACCCTCGCCACCCAGCTGCGTGAGCTAACCTGCCCGGAGGCTGGCGGACGCAATGACTTCCAGCAGTCACCTCTTTTCAGCAAACTTTAAGCAGACTTTCCCAGCTTAGAATAAAAAGACTGGCGTAAGGAGAAAATTCTCCCTGCGCCAGTCTTTTTATTCTAAGCTAATCAAATTGATAACAGCTCAATGGTTCTATGATAAAAATGCTGCTTTATCGGTATACTCCAGCCCTAAGGCTTCTGCCACAGGACGATTTACCAATTTACCTTCTATGGTGTTCAGCCCTTCTGCCAGACCCGCGTCTTCAAGGCAGGCCGTTTTCCAGCCCTTGCCGGCAATTCTCAGGGCATAAGGAAGGGTAGCATTGGTCAGTGCCATGGTCGAGGTTCTGGACACCGCCCCCGGGATATTAGCTACCGAATAATGCACCACGCCATGTTTGGTAAAGGTGGGGTTATCATGGGTAGTCACCCTGTCACAGGTGGCAATGCTCCCCCCTTGGTCTATAGCCACATCAACGATGACCGCCCCCTTTCGCATGGTTTTTACCATGTCTTCCGTCACCAGCTGTGGCGTCTTGGCACCGGGCACCAGTACAGCCCCGATGAGTAGGTCGGCTTTAGCCACCCATTCCGCGATGTTGTAGCTGTTGGACATCACCGTGGCCACCCGTCCGCCAAACATATCATCAAGATAACGCAGGCGTTCAATGGACAGGTCTATCAGCGTCACTCTGGCTCCCAGCCCCACGGCTACTTTGGCTGCATTAGTCCCGACGACACCGCCGCCGATTATAACCACCTGTCCCGGAGCTACGCCGCTGACACCGCCCAAAAGGACGCCTGCACCACCATAGCGGCTCTCCAAAAACTGCGCACCGATTTGTACGGACATGCGTCCGGCAATTTCACTCATGGGCGCCAGCAGGGGAAGTGACCTGCCGTCCCTGCCGACCACGGTTTCATAGGCAATACCCGTCACTTTATGCTTAAGCAGGGCAGCCGTAAGTTCCGGCTCCGGTGCCAAATGCAGGTAGGTAAACAGAATCTGTCCTTCATGGAAGAGGTCATATTCCTCTGCCAAAGGTTCCTTAACCTTGATAATCATATCGGAGTCAGCAAACAGCTTTGCTTTATCGTCTACGATAGCAGCTCCGACAGCAGTATAATCGTCATCAGTAAAACCGCTGCCCAGACCGCCGCCCTGCTCAACGAAAACCTTGTGTCCTGCTTTTACCAGTGCCTCCGCGCCAGCAGGCGTAAGCCCCACACGGTTCTCATTGTTCTTGATTTCCTTAGGTACACCAATCAGCATAATATCGCCTCCATAAAGTGACAGCATTAAATCGACATTGGTTTTCCTAAATAATTCTTCGCTGCATATTTGTTTTCCTTCCCCAATTATTTAATATCTGCAAATAAAATGCTAGTGCTGCTTTATAAATTGCAGTTTGTATATGTAGCGGTCAATACGTTCTTAATCCTATCCGTTACAGCTCAGCTTGGCGGAGGTGGGAATACTTTTTCTTCGCTT
>FLNX01003329.1_pt1 | contig 28458 bp, 28 predicted proteins | sample 1140341 | NCBI WGS metagenome assembly FLNX01 (sample SAMEA3878208, study PRJEB12797) | bioreactor metagenome | biome: Moose rumen | place: Sweden | collected 2011-10 | reverse complement strand
ATTATGATTCAAAACGATAGAATATTGATGGGTAAAGGCAGCGAATATGTCTTTCTAAACCCGCGCATGGCGAATCGCCACGGGCTTATTGCCGGAGCTACGGGTACAGGAAAAACAATAACGCTCGAAGTTATGGCTGAAGGTTTTTCAGACCTCGGTGTGCCTGTGTTTCTTGCAGATGTAAAAGGTGATATTTCCGGTATGTGTCAGGCAGGACAGAGGAACGAGAGTTTGCAGAAGCGTCTTGCCAAAATGGGAATAGAAGACTTTCAGTTCTCTGCTTTTCCAATACGCTTTTGGGATGTTTATGGTGAAGCAGGTCATCCTGTCCGCACCACAATAAGCGAAATGGGACCAATGCTGCTGTCGCGTCTGTTAGGACTGACCGAGGTGCAGCAGGGTGTACTCAATATTGTATTCAAAATTGCCGATGATAAGGGATTACTGCTTATTGACATGAAAGACTTAAAGTCAATGTTGCAATATTGCGCTCGGCATACTCGCGATTTTCAGGCTGATTATGGTACTATGACCTCGCAATCGCTTGGTGCTATTCAGCGAGCTCTTCTTGCATTGGAAAATGCAGGCGGAGAGTCGTTTTTCGGTGAGCCGAATCTTGATATTTATGATTGGATGCAGTGCGACCGTAGCGGTAAAGGTTATGTAAATATATTACATTGCGTCAAATTATTTCAACATCCTTTACTATATTCTACATTTATTTTGTGGCTCTTGTCCGAACTATTTGAGAAACTGCCGGAAGCCGGTGATATGGATCGTCCGAAGATGGTGTTTTTCTTCGATGAAGCTCATCTGTTGTTCAATGAAGCACCGAAAGTGCTGGTTCAGAAAGTTGAGCAGGTGGTTAAATTGATTCGTTCAAAAGGAGTAGGGGTTTATTTTATTACTCAATCGCCGTCTGATTTGCCGGATACTGTATTGGCTCAATTGAGCAACCGTGTGCAGCATGCTTTGCGTGCATACACTCCTGCTGAGCAGAAAGCTGTTCGTGCAGCAGCTCAGTCTTTCCGTCCAAATCCGGCTTTCAAAACCGAGGATGCAATTACAGACCTCGGTGTAGGAGAAGCACTGGTCAGTTTCCTTGACGATGACGGCAAACCTCAGATTGTGGAGCGTGCCAAGATAATTTGCCCTCAAAGCAGTATGTCTTCAATTACCGATCAACAGCGGGCATCTGTTGTTAAATCAAGTAATTTATTCGGGAAATATGATCGTGTGATTGATCGGCAGTCGGCATACGAAGACTTGCAGCAGATTGCGCGTGCCGAACAGCAGGCATTGGAACATCAACAGGCTATGGCGCAACAGACTAAACAGCAGCGCAATACTTCAACTTTTCAGCAGTCGCGACGGACTACAAGTACAAGCTCAAAAACCACTTCGCGCCGCTCGTCGTCTCCTTTGGATTCGATGGTGAACACCATAGGTCGTGAAGTGGGCAGGTCGCTTGCTCGCGGATTTATGGGATTGTTGAAGTCAAAATTCTGATTTATCAACTGTTATTTGCCATAGACATGCACGCTGGCACCCTGTGCGGATGGCAGATAGTTGATTCCCCACCAGCACATTTGCAGCAGACAGAAACAAATTACAAGGCTCCATAAGGCAGCCTTGTTTTTTTGCGGACTTGCCAAACGGAAATGAATATATACCAAATAGGCAAACCATGTAACAGCTGCCCATGTCTCTTTCGGATCCCACGACCAGTAATGCCCCCAAGCCTCTTTTGCCCATAATGCTCCGAACAACATACCAAAGGTCAGAAATGCCCAACCGACATAAACAAGGTTGTCAATATCAGTTGCCATTTTTTCATTAGCACCTTCTTCCTTGTTCCTTGCGCCTTTGACAAGTCCCCATATCGCCATGAGAGTGGCTGCGCCGAGTAGGGCATAGGCAAACATATAGACTATAACATGCGGAGCAAACCATGGCGACTGCAAAGCCGGCATAAGCGTTTTGGTGTGTATCTCCGGTTTGAACAAATTGATACATATAAAAACCATTGACATCATTGTGGAGAATGATAGTATCCATTTGTATTTCCAACGGCTGTAAACTATCAATCCTGCTAAAGCAAGAAAAAACGAATACCACAGGCGTGTCTCGCCCATAGTGCGAAGTGGCGGATGCTCCAAGATAATCCACATAGTCAGAATATAAGCAAAGAAAATAAGCAATCCGACTGTTGTCAATATAATAGCTGACTTGCGTTTGTCAAACCAAGCCAACACAGCACCGGCTATCCAGCATAACACCGATGCAATTGCAAAATATATAAACTGTTCCCAAAAAATCATATTATTTATCGTCTAATAATTTATTGATATTAGTTGCAATATTAATTATAGCAACGAAAAAGACACTATTGTTTTTCTATTTTTTCCTCCAAATCATCATGCCGGCGGCACCGGTTAACAGTATTATAATACCGGTATAAACAGCCGGCAACCATGGGTCGCGCACAATTTCAAGGATGGAAATCTGACTCATGGCACCGTATTGTTGATCGTAGTCGTATTGATAAATCTTATATCCTTCAACGGTAAGCGGCTTGTTAACCTCTATTGTGCCTTGAACCTCCTTGCCGGATTTGGTATATACATTAACCTCGGAGGCAAAGCGTTTCGGTGAACCATCGTCGTATTCTTCTAAAATAAATTTTTTCAACATAATAGCTATAGGCAGCTCATGTGACTTGTGTTGTTCGTCATATGCCCACCATTTCAGTTCACCGTAATTGGTAACCATCTTCAGCCGCTCTATGTCGGCACTGCCCAATGTTGCTGTAACAATGACTGTAAAAAGCCCAAGGTGACAAAATATAATTGAAAGTTGATAGCTGAAAGTTGAAAAATGAAATTTGGAATGTGAAATCTGATGTATTATTTTGGCACAATGGTTTATAGTTACCAATCCCAAAATTATCACCATTAGCAGATAAATCAACACAAAAGGCCAAAAGCTTAACATGTCGCTGAGCCACTGACCGTCTTTCTGCTGACGTGTCAGTCCCATAATCATAGTCAGTAGCACAACATAAACTAAAGTGGGTACTGCGGCTTGATATGTTCGCAAAAACATGCATGCATAGACTTTGTTGCCCAAAGCATAGACCGCTCCTATAACTGCAATCAGTATTGCCAAAGTAATGTAATTAACAGGTGCGGCAAATATGCCCCACTCAATACCGCCTATAGTTATTTGGAGCAATAAGCCGATGATAATCACGCATCCGCCAATAATAAAACCTGCTCCCATTTTCCAAGGTTTATTCCACATATCTTTTCTTGTGCTTTTATTTAATATGCAAAATTACTATTTATTTGTGATTGTACCAAATCAAAGTACTAAAAAAACGGTAATCTTTAACCGATTACCGTTTTTTTTAGTGTACTATCCGTTGGTTATGAATTAACCTCGGCACGAGCCATAGCGTCTTTGTAGTACTTTTGGTTAACAAATACGTCCTCTTTGTAAGGATTAATGTGACGTTTCTTAGCCTGAACCAAGATGTAGCATAGAGCTATAGCATTGGTAATCAAAGCTAAAGCACTGATAGCGAGCATCATTGTAGGATTTGCAGCCGTTGCACCTACAGCCTCAATGGTTGTGCCTGTTGCGGCAGCATCACCACCTGCAGCTGCATAGATAGCGGTAACGGTGTCAATACCATTGACGTACTGAACCGGCAGAACAGCCCAGTTGAAAGCTTGGAAACCGTCTTTGAATGTCTCTTGGAAGAGCGGGAATACTTGAGCGAACATGCACCAGATAGCCAATGTGTTGGCACGGTTCTGAATCCAACCGCCACGGTTCCAACAGATAGCAGCAATAGTCGGAGCAAGCAACAGAGCGACACCGCAATACCATGAGTGAGTAGGCAAGCAGTTGTAAGTGTATGCAAAGTTCCAGATGTCATAAACAAGGATATAAACCCATGTCATGTCAGCCCATATCATATCCTTGCGGTCTTTTGAAGGATATACATTCCACCATGCTGTCATACAGAAGATATTCAACAGACCTGCTACACCGTTGAACACATTGTGCCAACCACCATAGAGCCAAACTCCTTCTGATGAGAGCCACCATTTGTTCCAACCCATGATAGCTGATTCAAAGTCTGAGCATACAGCAATCAGAATGTTGATAGCCACAATAATGAACGGGAAAGGCTTGAACCAGTGTTTAGCACCGATGCCCCATTCGTACTTAATCATCATGAAGCCGATACAGCCGGTCAGAGCAGCATAAAGTTTGGCATAATGGAACCAACCATTCATATAAACATGTGTCTGGTTGTTCACTGCCCAATCCCAACCAATGCGGGCACCAATGGCAATAAGAACGAAATAAACTGTAAGTGCTATAGGAATAGCGAAGAAAGTAATCGCACCGCCGAGTTTGGTACGGCGTGCAAACTCATTCCAAAGAATCAGTCCTGCAAGGACTGCCAAAAGCATTGCCCACTGAATAAGGGCATGCTCTCCATAAACTTGAAAGAACATAATTTAAGTGTTTTTGATGAATTGATTTAATGTTATCTGTTGCCGTCAAAACTTGAATTGTCAGCGCGTAACCGTCAACTTATGGTTTTGCCGGCAGTCAGTTTTTCCTAAAATCTGAATCCCGCTTTATGCGCGAGCCAACCTGCGCTCTTTGGCATAACACCATGCTGCCCATACGGCAGTAACTAACAGAGACATAGGCACACCAACAATCAACATCTCGCGAAGCATAACCGCCCAGCCACCTTCTGTCTCTAATGCAGTGAAGAACGGAAACATCCATGTCAGTTCGCCGTTAATGATATGGTCAACAATGAGCATCAGCGAACCGCCCCAGAGCATTTTTTCAAGGGAGGGTAGGTTGCGTGATAAAAATGAATCTTGTCTTTCGACTTTTGACTTTTGACTTTGGGCTCTTCTGCGATACACCGTTGTGGCGATTGCCTGCGTAAGAGGTACTATAAAACAAGCCATGATAGTTGTTTTTATGTGGTTATGATTATATACTGTTTGTCAAAAAGATTTGCAAAGTTACATTTTTTTTTCTAAAAAACAAAGCAATATAGTTTATTTCTTTTATTTTTTTCTTATTTTGGTGCAGTTGCCTTTCAGCTCTCAACTCTCAACTCTTTGATCTCCACTTCCCGTCCTTGTGCGAGCCATGTGTTTTCGCTTCCGCAGTGGGGGCATATCTTCCCATGTGCCACTGTGGGGTAATCTTTGCCGCAACCATCGCAATGCGTTACGGCAGGTATGGTATTGATTTTGAGTTCTGCTCCTTTGAGCAGTTCCTCCTTGTCTGCTGCCCAACGCCAACAGTCGATGAGCATGTGAGGCACAACAGTACTCACCTCGCCAATGTTCATCACCACCGAAGATACATGATTGACACCGTTCTCTTCCGCAGCTTTCTTAACATCGCGTATTATATAAAAAACTATTCCGAGTTCGTGCATAATTCGTTTGTTATTTCTTCTGCCATCTTGTTCATTGCAACGCATTCAGCGCGTGTTACATGCTTTTTGCCTTCCTCATATTCCCAAGGAGAGAGAATAAGCACGCGTCCCGCTGCCACAGCATCAAACAGCCCGTCCGAAGGCTTATAATACTCACGGAAACCGTTGTCTGCGATATAGATAAACGGATGTTTCTCTTTCAACAGCACCTCCATCACCTGCTTCTCTTTAAGCGAGATGAACGGCGAGACCATCACTACACCTTTCCTCGCCGCCAACACGCAACCGTTCATATAGTCGCGCAGCGGCTGGTCGTAGCCGTGTCGCTCTGCATCCTGCACCCAAACGCTACGAACATGCACCGGCTGATACCGCTCCGCTTGCAGCAATACGGCGTTGCCCACGCCGCTGTATGTCCGACCTGCTATATCTATCCATTCTTGCACGCGGAAGAAACCCGGACGCAGTCGCTTGGTTGCCAACCGCTGCGGATTCATATCTATATAGCGGATTGTGGCAGGTAGTTGGCGGCGTTGCCCCATCGGGCGAATAAAGGGCATCTCTGTGAAGATGGACGAAAGACTGTAATACAAATCGTCACCTAATTGTTGCCGCAGAGTCTCTGATGTTGAGAAAAGGCGGCTTTTCTCTTCTTGTAAAGTGAGGGGCTGGTTGCCTTTTTCTTCAGAGATAGTTGGGGTGTGTTTGCTTTTTATTTCTTGATAGTTTTCCCGAATGTCATTCGGGGAAAAAGAAGAAGATGTTAGAAACGAGTGCGCGCGTCCTAACTTTTTTATGCCCTGCCAAAAGCCTCGTACTGATTCTGCGATGCCTTTTGACATGCTATGCTTTACGTACCACACAGCATGCAGATGATCCGGCATAAGGCAGAAATGCAGAATCTGAATGGCAGGATGGAAACGCGGCACACTCAATAATGCATCTACCAAGGCATCGCCTAATGCTGTTCTATCAACCTTTGCTTGGGCTACATTGTTATCGGGAATGACAAGTCTTCCAAGCAAAGGCAGACGTGAAGGTACTGTTAGAGTCACATGATACAGCCCCACGCCTTTCCATGCCGTGCCCCATTGCTGCCAATGCCAATGCTCGTCTGCCATAATTGTCTTGTTTCGTTTAATTTAGTTTAGTTTTATGTTTGTCATATTTCTTCTTTTGTTTCTCCCGAATGTTATTCGGGCATATTCTTTTTTTCATTTTCCCGAATGGCATTCGGGAAATTCTATCATCGCCCGCTCTTCCTCTGTCAGCCCGTAGAGGTCATAGACGCGGCGGTCTATCTCGCTATCAGTTTCCTCTATTTGCGCCCTCAATGCTTCGCAATCTGCCTTATACCCCCCGAAGTATTCCTCCCATTCGTCTTGTTCTTTGAGCGAAAGGCGGATTTTCTGTTTTTTGAGTTCTGCCACAAAGCCTGCAAAGTCCAAACTGTCAAAGGTCTCTAAAGCGGTAGTGATGCGCACAGGAGCGCCACAGGGAGCGCAAGTGTCCTCACTTGCGTTATAGTTGCTTGTGCTATTTTTGTCGCGAGTGAGGACACTCGCGCTCCTGAATACTTGCGGGAATTCGGCTTGCCAGTTGAAGGCTTTGTCGCCGGCAACGGCGGGGTCGGAGATAAGGGAGTTGCCGCATTTGATATTGTTATTGAGGGATGAGAGTTTGCGATGCGGTTTGGCAGTGCGCAGCCACAAAGCGAGGCGGGCTATCTCCACACTCTCTTCGTTGATGTCCACACCGTAGAGGTTGTTCTCCAAGATGGAGTTCTCAATGTTTTGGAACACGATGCTGTCGCCCGTTATTTTCGCCTGCATCTCGTCAATAAGTCGGTGTTCCGCCATAAGGAACTGGAGCGCGGCATTAAGAAATGCCCCAGAACCGCAGGCAGGGTCGCAGATGGTGATGCCAAGCAACCAAGAGCGGTACTGCTCCAATTTCTCGAGTTCTGCTTTTTTTGTTGCGGGCGAGGACGACCGCGCTCCAAGTGAGGTCGCAAGTGAGGACACTTGCGCTCCTGTGATTCCCAACTCGGCTTTCTTTTCCTCACATAGTTTGCCCATGGTGTTGTCCACAATATACTTGGTGATATACTGCGGCGTATAGAACACGCCATCGCGTTTGCGTTTACCGGGAGCGCGAGCATCCTTGCTCGCGGCGGCGTTTAACTCACTGTTGTCGCAAGCAAGGATGCTTGCGCTCCTGATTCGGGCAGTTACCTCCTCTATCTCACTAAGCGAGTTCTCGAATATATGCCCCAAGATATTGACATCCACTTCAGTAGAATAGTCGTAGTCCGCTAATTTGCGGGTGAAACGCGCCAACAGGTCATCGCTGATAGTAAGACTGTCAAGGACTTCATCGGGTTTGAACAGTCCGCCGTTATAGGCGAATATCTCGTAATGCTTGCCGTGGTAGCCTGTGTCAAGATAACCGAAATACTTCTTTATGCGGTTGTACAGCGGCACATAGGCGTCCATCTCTTTGAGTTGTTCCCACTGGTCAAGTATCATCACCATTGAATAGGGCGGCAGTAGTCCGCAGTCTTCAGCAAAGAAGATAAACAGCAGGCGGTCAAGGAGTTTCTGGGTCTTTTTGAAAAGAAGCAGGATTTGCTCTTTGGGCGTTTCAGGGTTGGTATTGTGGGCTAAGATATCCGCGAATATCTCACGCTTGAACGCAGAATAGTCTTTATAGAGTTGTTGGGTGATTTCGTCCTCGTTGCTGACGCTCTCTTGTTTGGCTTTCAGCGGTAAGTCATGCGAGAGTGATTCCCACGAGAGGCAGAAATACAGCCGCCGAAAATCCTCATAGCCAAGCGTAAACAAGTTCCATTCCGCAAAGTCCACCGCATTGTCAATATAAAAGCGCAGTTTTTCAAAATTAGATATCACCACATAGCGTGTGTCTTTATGTTGGTTCTTATAGCCAAACGCCTGCCGCTCTACCTGACTGAGGTCAGTGGTCTTATGGTCTTTGAGTTCGATGACACCGATGACCTTTCCCTCACGCAAGATAGCACCATCGGCTTTCTTGGCATCTGTTTCGTTCTTCTGCTCGGTGATAAGGTTGTAGTCCGGTGTGGGATTGAGCGTATAGCCTAAGCACCGCACAAACAACTCGCGCAGAAAACCCTCTTGGAACTGTTCTTCTTTGGAGGCACGGATGTTTTCCTGAATGGCAGGATTGTGGAAATACTCCTTATAGACAGCCCACGCCTGCTGCACGGTGTCTTCCGGCAGCAGGGCGAGGTGTTTTTTAATGACGCTATTCTGGTAAAACATAATTGTATTATAGTTTCGCTATCCCTTCGCTATCCCTATAGTGTGTTAGTGGACCCTGCTTTCTCCTTTTTCCATTATTGTCTCATAAAACATTCTGCCTTTTACGGTCAGCAGGTAGCGTTGGCGAGGGTGGTTAGGGTTGTCAGGGTACTTGCGGCGCAGAAAACGACTGCGCAGAGCAGGGTTGAGATGGTACTCGATGAAGTTAGGGCGTTGCTTCAAACCTCTGCGCGACATCAATTCTTTTATGCTCAACTCGTCATTTCCGATTACCCGTACAAGTTCAATAATACTTTCATCATCCGTATAGAATTTACTATTTGGATTTAAGTGAGTTATGAGCGAACTTGTTCGGGTAACTTGTTCGGGTACTTGTTCGGTACTTGCGGGGTCAACTTGCGGGGTTATGTCCAAGCGCGGCTGTTCGCGATATTCGGCAGGCGGATTGACGAATAGATAACGGCTCTTGAGTACCCATTGTTCGCCGAGCAATAGGTTAAGGAAGAAACGCTCAAGATAGATTAAGGTATAGTCGATGCCTTGTGCGGCGTTCTTGTAGTTGGCGCGAACAAGGGCGTTACGGAAGTACCAAGCGTGTTTGGAGAAGAGGTCGTTATCAATAGCAAAGCCGAGTGAACGCAGATATTGTATAGTGAAAACCGCAGTGGTACGTGTGTTACCCTCGCCGAAGGCGTGTATCTGCCATAGACCTGATACAAAACGTGCTATATGTTCGACCGTAGCATCACCCGACAAGTTGGCATAACTGAAAGCCCGTTCCTCGGCGATGTCGTAGTCCAAGGCGCGGTTGATGTCTTCCCAATTGAGATAACGCACGGTGTCGCCGTTGAGTACTAGCTCTTTCTTTGTTATGTCGTAGTCTCGTATCTGCCCCGCATGCTTGAACACACCGGTGAAGATACGGCGGTGCAGTGCCTTATAACCGTTGGTGGAGAAATCGAGCGTGTCTGACGAGAGGATGCGGCTGATATTTGCCGCTGCCTTGTCGGCTTCTTCGGTGTCGTCTGTATCGGCAGTGCGAACAGTCTTGGTCTTATAATACGAATAGATAAGGCGGTGAGCCTCGTCCATCGTTATCTCACCTTCTATGTTGCGCGTTGCTACCTCACGCAGATAGTCGGAGGTCTTCAAGCGGTCAACATCCTGCAAGCCGATGGCAGTACTCCACGCAAAGGCAGCCTCCCGTTTGGAAGGCTCGCCTTGACGCAGATAATCGTCGAACACTGCATATCGTTTATCGCTCTTTTCGGTCATAAGGTTCTTCTCCTGCCTTACGTATTTTTGTGAAGCAATCTTTCGCTTTTGTCAATTCTTCTTGAATATGATTTTTCCGGTGCGTTTGAGCGTGTAGGGTAGGATGCCGTCGAACTTATTCTCCGAGGTGCGCATGATGCTGGCTTCGGGGTGTTCGCGATGGAGATGGATGGCATCGAAGCCGCACTTAGTGGTGCAGACACCGCAACCGATACAGCGGTTCTCATCCACTACCGATGCACCGCAACCAAGGCAGCGGGCTGTTTCGCGGCGTACCTGCTCTTCGGTGAGCGTGCCGTGGTACTCGGCAAACTTATTCTTTTGTGATATATCCACAGCTTCCTGACGACTCGAGTTGTCGTAACTCTCAACAACGATATCCTGTTTGTTGAGTTCGATAAAGTCACGACGGTTGCGACCTATGGTCATGTGTCCGTGTTGAACGAAGCGGTGTAACGACTCGGCAGCCTCCTTGCCTGCGGCAATGGCATCGATGGCAAACTTAGGACCGGTGAACACATCGCCGCCCACGAAGATGTCGGGTTCGGCAGTCTGATAGGTCAGTTTGTCGGCAATAGGATAAACGCCGCGGATAAACTCAACGCGGGTGTCTTTCAGAAGGTCTTTGAGTACAACGGTCTGACCGATAGCGAAGATGACCATGTCGGCATCAAGGGTAATCGTCTCGTTCTCGTCGTACTCGGGTGCGAACTTATGCTCGGCGTTGAAGACTGATGTGCATTTCTTGAATACAATGCTTTTCACTTTTCCCTTTTCACCTTTCACCTCTTTAGGTCCCCAACCGGGATTGATGACCACACCGTCCTCGCGTGCTTCGCGCCGTTCTTCCGGCGAGGCGGGCATGATATCTTCGGTCTCGAGCGAGAGCATAGTAACTTCAGACGCGCCGCTGCGCAGTGCTACGCGGGCTGCGTCAATAGCCACGTTGCCGCCGCCAACGACAACCACTTTCTTGGTTGAGAGTTGAGAGTTGAGAGTTGGGCGAAGTTTTTTCTTTGAGAGTTGAGAGTTGTGAGTTAATTGACCGCAGTTGGCATCGTGCAGGAAGTCGATAGCTGTGGTGCAATCTTCCAGCGTCTCACCGGGAATACTCGGCAGACGACCGCCTTGGCAGCCGATAGCCACGTAGAATCCTTTGTAGCCTTGTTCGCGGAGTTGAGCAATAGTGATGTCCTTGCCTACCTCTACACCGCATTTAATCTCCACACCTATCTCGCGCATGATGTCTATTTCGGCATCAATGACATCCTTCTCTAATTTGTATGATGGTATGCCATAGCGGAGCATACCGCCTGGTTTTTCATTTCGCTCGAAGACGGTTGGTTTATAACCCATGGTGGCGAGGTAGTAGGCGCAGCTCAATCCTGCAGGACCGCCACCGATGATGGCAATCTTCTCTGGCCATTCTTTCAGGACATTAGAGCATATATTAACTTCCGGAACAAAGCGTGTCTCGGCGTGGAGGTCTTGTTCGGCTATGAATTTCTTAACAGCATCGATGGCAATCGGATTGTCGATGGTGCCGCGTGTGCAGGCATCCTCGCAACGGCGATTGCATATACGTCCGCAGACAGCAGGGAACGGGTTCTCGCGCTTGATGAGTTCGAGTGCTTCGCGGTATTTGCCTTCAGCAGCTTTCTTGAGATAACCTTGCACGGCTATATGTGCCGGGCATGCGGTCTTGCATGGCGAAGTGCCGGTAGGGTAGCAGTTAATGCGATTCTTGTCGCGATAGTCCTCGCTCCATTTGTGTTCACCCCATTTAGTTGCATCGGGCAGTTCCTGTTTGGGATAGGTCTGCTCGCCATGTTTGGTACAGAGTTTCTGTCCGAGTTTGACGGCTCCGGCAGGGCAAAACTCAACGCACCTGCCGCAGGCAACGCAGTTCTGCGGGTCAACTTTTGCCACGTATGCCGAGCGCGACATGTTAGGTGTGTTGAACAGTTGTGAAGTGCGCAGAGCGTTACATATCTTCACGTTGCAGTTGCAGATAGCAAATATCTTACCTTCACCGTCGATGTTGGTTATCTGATGAACGAAGCCGTGGTCTTCGGCTTTTTTCAAGATAGACATACACTCGTCGTAAGTGATATAATGACCGCGGTTGGTCTCCACAAGATATTCAGCCATATCGCCCACACCGATACACCAATCGTGGTAGTCATCGGCACAACCTTCGTCAAGTTGCTTCCTACCGATACGGCACGAGCATATTCCGACAGCAAGGTGTCCTTCGTAGCGTTTGAGCCAATAGGAGATATGCTCGATGTCGGCTGTCTCGTTTTCCATAGAGATAGCTTTCTCCACGGGTATGACGTGCATACCGATACCGCTACCGCCCATCGGTACCATAGGTGTTATCTTCTCAAGCGGCAGGAAAGTCATGCGCTCGAAGAACATGCCGAGCTCGGGATGTTTCTTCATCAGCTCTTCGTTCATGTTGGTATATTCGGCACTTCCCGGTACGAACATAGGCACCCAATAGACACGGTCCTCGCGGTTGTAGGTGGAGCCGGGAACGGGACCGTCTTTGGTATATTTGTCGCCATAGTCATACTCCAACACGCCGAGACGAGCCATCAGATCCAAGAGTTCGTCAAGCGACTTGTCATCGGGCATGTAGTGTTTCTTTTGGTTCATCTCGTGAAGTTGAGCGTAGGTGTGGTGTTGACGCACCTTGAAGAAATTGCTCGGCAGCATGTCGAGCATGAGGTCAAGTGCCGCTTCACGATGCTGCGCATCCATCTCGTCCTCGAAGATACACGCCAGACCCCAGTATTCGGGAGCATCGGAGTCCATCTTGATTTTGCCGGGGATACGGTCGGTGATGTGGCGGACTAACTTAAGAAGTTTTGGGTTGGGATTCTTGTCTCCCTTATGCTTGGGGACAAATTTGGTTGACATTTGTGGCATGGTTATGATTATTTTAGGATGTTGGGGGAATACCGGAATGCCGGAATGCCGGATTACCGAGATGCCGGAACACTTTATTTATTTTCTTTCCATTTCGTTACATCGTTCAGCAACCGATCGGCTAAAGCATCCACTCCTTCACCTGTCTTGGCGCAGATGGGGATGACAGTGGCTTTGGGGTTGCGCATGTGGATATACTCCTTACATTTCTCGAGGTCGAAGTCGAAATAAGGCATAACGTCAATCTTGTTGATAACCACGAGGTCACATACTTGGAACATAAGCGGGTATTTGAGCGGTTTGTCATCGCCTTCTGGCACGGAGAGAATCATGACGTTGCGAACGGCACCGGTATCGAACTCGGCAGGGCATACCAGATTGCCCACATTCTCCAAAATCACAAGGTCAGGATTATCTTTTTGCAACTGCTCATTTTCTTCGATAACGGCAGTAAGCCCTTGGCGCGTCATCTCTGCATCAAGGTGACACATGCCGCCGGTATGAAGTTGAATGGAGGGAATGCCTGTAGCTTCTTTAATCTTAATAGCATCAACATCGCTGTCAATATCGGCTTCCATCACGGCGATACGGATCTTGTTTTTCAGGCGGTTGATAGTCTGTATGAGAGTGGTGGTCTTCCCGCTGCCCGGAGCGGACATCAGATTGAGAAGATATACTCCTTTTTGCTTGAGCTCGGAACGCAAGAGGTCGGCATCGCGATCGTTGTCTTCGAACACGCTTTTTTTGATTTCGATTACTTTTACGTGATTCATGGTATATGGGTTTTGTGTGTGCAAAGGTACAACTTTTTTTTGAGTTAAACAAATTTTCGGTTAATAAGTTTTGAATGCCTGTCGTAATAGAGATTTCCTATGCCTCCGCGCCACAATAACGGGTGGTTTCAGTTGGAAATTCTGAACTGAAATCACAACAAATAGGGATTGCATATTTCATCTTAATAGCGTAATTTTGCGCTCCCTTTTCATTGTTTATTATTACTGATTTATGGAAATCAATTTTGAAGGACTGATTCTTGGTTTGTCTGCTTTCTTGTGTATCGGTGTTTGGCATCCTGTTGTTATAAAGACAGAATATTATTTTGGTACAAAAGTTTGGTGGGTTTATATGATTATCGGTGTGTGTTGTATAACAGCTTCCCTGCTTGTGCAGAGTACATATCTGTCTGTCTTTCTCGGTATTTTTGCCTTTTCTGCACTGTGGGGCATTCATGAACTCTTTGAACAAGAGAAAAGGGTTGAACGCGGTTGGTTTCCAAAAAATCCCAAGCGCAACAAAAAAAAATAATCAATCCGCCACGGCTCTCAATTCCCTGTTCGGTTTCTTCTGCCGGATTATTTCCGGCTGTAAATTCATATAGTTGCTCTCAGCTCTAAAGTCCCTTCAGGACATTTCTATCGATTTAAGTTGCATTTACTCCGCTCGCAAAAGCTCGCGGTGCGGCATCGGGTCTTACTTCCAACATTGCGGGTCAGGGGAGTAGAAGTTGTGCGTGTAGCCGAACGCTACGGCAGGGCAACCTCGGCAGAAACGCAGTAACTCGCACTTGGCGCATTTCTCAAAGTTCTCATATTTGCGGTAGGCATTCATCTTGTCGCCGTGATAGACCTCGTACATATCTTCGTCAACGGTGCCTACATAGCTCTCAAACCGCCGGCATGCCATCAGTCTGCCTTCGGCGGAGATAGTGAAATGACAGTTGCCGCAATTGCAACCATCGTATATAGTCTCAGGGTCTAAACCATCGGGAATCTTCCACAAACCCTGCTCATATAGATAGAGCGTCCAGAGATGGTCTTTGAGGTTAAAGGTGGTGCCGCTATCGCGGTATTGCTCGAACTTATGCCAGCATTTATCAAGGAAATCCCTATACCTCAATGGCTCTACATGCCACACCATACAGCTTTCGACTTTCGACTTTCGACTTTCGACTTTTGACTTTCGACTTTCAACTTCCGACTCTTGGCTTTCGACTTTTGACTTTCGACTTTCGACTACTTTCACTTTGTCTTCGGAGGTAGGGCAGTAACGACCGAAGGCGAAGATATCCACTTGGTTTGCAACAATAATGTCTATCAGTTTGGGTATTTCGTCAATATTCGCCGCGCTGATTGTGGACATCACGGCGCAATGCATCCCTGCTTCGCGGATGGTTTTAATCGCTGCAAGAGTGGCATCGAACGAACCGTGTTTGCGGAAACGGTCGTGTGTCTCGCGCAGTCCGTCTAACGACAGTTGGTACTTGCGGCAACCGAGTGCTTTCATGTGTCGACACACCTCCGCCGTGAGGTGAAACGGATTGCCCATGAGCGTGAATGGAATACCATGGCTGTGTACCAGTTCTAATAAGTCCCAAAAGCGGTGATGCAGAATAGGGTCGCCGCCGGTGATATAGAGATATGGCGCACGGTTCATCTTGTCCGCCATGCGCTCAATATTATCTAATGTATTAACTAACTGCTCCCACGGTGTCTCTATCAGTGGTCCGTGTCCCTCAGCAAAGAGGTAGCAGTGCTTGCACCGCTGGTCGCACTCATCGGTTATGTGCCATTGGTAAGCAAAATACTCTTTCATTGTTTGCTAATTTGTCGCAAAAGTACAACAAAAAATCGACATATGCAACTGCATATGAAGAATAAACTTTTTTCAGCAAGTCTTTGTGTTATTTTATAGACAAAAACCAATATCAAAATGTCTAAGGTTCATAGCATTATGGTCTGTAAACCATGTATGTTTTTATGAATTTTTGATTATAATAAAAAAAACTTATAATATTTTTTGATTATATTAGAAAAAAGTTGTACCTTTGCACCCGAAAACAAATAATTAGCGCATTTATGATCAGTCGAATATTGCAAAAAACAGTAGAAACAAGAATGTTTCGTGGCAAAGCGATTATTATCATCGGTCCGCGTCAGGTCGGGAAAACCACTTTGTTACGTGCGTTTCAGACCACAGGAAAACACAAGATTGTAAACTGGAACTGTGATGAGCCGGATGTGCGGCAAAAACTTACGAATCCTACCTCTACTCAACTACGCTCGGAAATAGGAAGCGCTGATTTGATTCTCATTGACGAAGCGCAGCGTGTGCAGAATATAGGTCTGACGCTCAAACTGTTGATTGATAATTCTCCTGAGAAGCAAGTAGTTGTAACCGGTTCGTCTGCTTTGGATCTGTCCAACTCCATCAACGAGCCTCTGACGGGCAGAAAGTACGAGTATGTGCTCTATCCGCTCTCTGCGGAGGAACTGATTGCTCATTTCGGGGCGCAAGACGAGAGGCGGTTACTGGAACGCCGCTTGCTGTATGGGTGCTATCCGGATGTGATAAATAATCCAGGAGAGGAACGGGAGATTTTGACCAATATAGTCGGTAGTTATTTGTATAAAGATATATTCGCCTTTCAAGATGTGCGCAAGCCTGAGATAATAGAACAGTTGCTGCAAGCTCTGGCTCTGCAAATCGGCAGCGAGGTTTCATTTAATGAATTAGGAGGAATGTTAGGCTTGAACTCATTAACCGTCCAACGTTATATGGACTTGTTGGAGAAATCGTACGTCATCTTCCATCTTCGCTCGTTCAGTCGCAATGTGCGTTCTGAACTAAAGAAGAGCCGCAAAGTATATTTCTATGACAACGGGGTGAGAAATGCGTTAATTGGTGATTTCAAGCCTCTGAATTTGCGGACGGATACTGGTGCGTTGTGGGAGAACTACATCATCAGCGAACGTATCAAACATAATGCGTATCATCATTTTTACGGTAAGAGTTATTTCTGGCGTACTCAGCAACAGCAGGAAATAGATTACATTGAGGATGTGGATGGTGTTCTGCATGCGTATGAATTCAAATGGAATTCGGAGCGAAAAGTGCGATTGACAGACACCTTTGCCAAGAATTATCCTGATCACACTTTTTCGGTTATACATCCTGACAACTACAGAAATTTTATCGGAGACTAAACACATTACTGGCGACTCTACGAGCCGCCCGTAATTGATTTTATTGCCGATTATTAAGAGTCGCTATATCTCTCTTCGAGTAATGCATTCTATTTTGTGAATATAAAAGCCCGAGTGATTAGCTCGGGCGAAAAGTAGTAATTAGTGAGATATTAAAATAGGGTGAAAGTGCCGACTCCTGTAGAAGTACCAGTGCTATTGAATACACCTTGATTAGGGGAGGAAAATGAGAAAGTTAATTTACTATACTCGCCTGTGATTATGTATTTTTTTGGGCAACGTCATATAATCGCCATAACATATCTTGAGATACTTATCGTAATCATTGACTACGGGAAATGTGTATCCTTCAAATGCGGCAGTTGTGTATGATTCAAAAATTGTAGTTGGAAAAAGCATTGACATATATCTGACCGGTGCGGTATATACGCATGATAGTTCGTTGTATTGCGGGGTCTTCCAAACGATTATTTTTCTCCATATTTCTTGCCAGTACTCTTGAGATTTACACAAAGCAATCGGCAATAGTACCAACCAGATTTTCAAGTGAGGATGACCACCTTGTTTCCATGAATTATAATATGACCTTGAACGATATAATAATTGGAAAAATTGCAATAATGATTTCTTAATAAAGTGAGTAAATTTAGATTTAGGGATATAATCGATTATAAAAATATCCACAATACCTATATGGTTGATAACTAATTCCGGCTTTAAATTATATCTAATATACAAGTCTTCCGTCAAATAACCATCTGTTGATTTAAGTGTTTTTTCAAGTTTAGCAAACTCTTTTCTTGTCATTATTACATCAATATCATCGTCCCATGGAATAAAATTTTTATGTCTTATTGCACCCAACAATGTTCCATAGGCTAAGGAATAATTGATATCGTGCAATTTACAATACTTATCAAATTGCAGTAAAATTTTAAATAATCGTTTTTGTAATTCTCTTAATGGAGAACCCTCGGGATTATACACTTTCAAATTAGATTCCATATTTAGTGAATTTTATAATTACATTGTAGATATTTGAAACGTGGAGTTTTAAAAGATACGCATATGATACAACTTTTCATAAAACTATATTTTGCAACGTTAAACGGCACAGCTGTAAAAACTTGTTTTTAACTAAAAAAAGTTTAAGTCTATAGAGGAAAAATCGGGGTATTGTAAATGCAAAAAGAAATGGGACGAACGGCATTACAAAAGAATATAGCGGTACGGAGTAATTGCAGCGGATCTAACTCAAAAACTTTTTCATTTGTCCAAAATATACAATAAAAAAAGCGAATAACTATTTGTTATCCGCTCTCTGTGGCCGTAGGAATTGCCTTGGTAGTTAGATAGCAATGCAGTTACTCGCCAAGTATATTATGACACCCCAACGTGCCCGCTGGACTTGCGTCCAAGGGCACGGGCGGGTGCATATACACTCCGTGAGCATCTACAATACTTGTTCTTTTAACTACCGTAATGAAAGTTCCTACGTTTCAGAGAGTAGAAAACAAGCGTTGCAAACGCTTTAATTAAAATATGTTATCGCGCGTCGCTACGCGCGTTTCTCCTGTTTAACGTCTTGGAGTGGGACGATATATTGTTTATCTATTTCGTTCCTTCTGTTGATGGTAGAGCTGATTGAACTTCTTCTATGAGTTGTTTGATTTCGTATTCTGCCACGCCCATCGGCTGTGAAAAACCGCGTAAGGAGAAACGGACTTTCTCATTGCTCTTTGTCGGGCAAAGGAGCAAACCGATAGTGGGATTATCTTGTGGCGATTTGATATATTCATCTACCGCAGAAATGTAGAAATTCAGTTTGCTGACAAATTCAGGGATAAATTCCACCGCTTTCAGTTCGATGACTATGTAACGGTGCATCTTGAGATGGTACATCAGCAAATCCATTTTGTATTCATCGCCGTCCACCGTGATACGGTATTGTCTGCCGACAAAAGCAAAGCCTCGTCCCATCTCTAACAAGAATTCCACTATATGCTCTGTCAGTTTTTCTTCGATTGCTCGTTCATTCTTCAGTTCCTGCGTGCCCAAGAAGCCAAAGCTGTACGGGTCTTTAAACGCATATCGGGCAAAGTCCGAATCCACAGGCGGCAATGTGCCGGAGAAATTGGTGACGGCATTGCCCCTACTCGTTATATAATTGGCGGCTATGTTCGCCAGCATGACATCACGGCTCCAACCTTGTGCAGCCGTTTCCATGATATAGAATGCGCGTTCGGGAAGCGATTTGACCTTGGGAAGAAGCGAAATATGGTGATACCATGTGATTTGTGCAAGCGGCACTTGCACGAATGTCTCGCCGTCTTTTCCTATTTTTGCAAGCGGGACTTGCAAAATTGGTGTATTGTTATTTTCGGCAAGCGCCACTTGCCAAAATTCATCCTCTTGTAATTTTGCAAGTGGGACTTGCAAAAATGGAAAATCCGGATATTCGGCAGCAAATTGCTTCATATAACCAAGATTTCGTTCCGAATAACCATCATCTTCAGGAAAACGATGTCGTAAATCTTGTGATAATTGCTTAATGACTTGCGTTCCCCATCCCAATTCTTTTTGTTTGCTGAGGATGTCTTTACCGATTTTCCAATAGAGCGCAAGCAGTTCCTTATTGACGTTAAGAACCGCCTGCAGCTTGGATGTCTCAATGAGCGAGATAATCTCATCGCGCCAATGAGGATACTCCTGTGGAAGGATTGTAGATGATATGTGTGCTATGTCTGCCATTTAACGTATTATTCTTTTCTCCCTGTTTAACGTCGCGGAGAAGGGACGGTTATTCTTAGTCCTAACGGGCACGATTTATTCTTTCATGATAAACTTAACAATACAATCTATACAAATCGGCTTGTCTGTCAGGGCATCAATGAAGACATTTGCAGGGTGCATGTCTCCGAGATACAAGCGGTCACCGATATAATTGATGCCTTCGCCTTCCTTGTTATCCATAAAGCCTTTTGCTGCAACCATTTCATCTATTCCCCAGTTGCTTGGGCTGCTTTCTTGGCATTTAACAGAAAAGCGACTTGGTTCAAAGCTTGCTCGCGCGTAGCAACAGACGGTGTACGCCCCAATGAGCGGCGCACCTGCTGTGCAGAGTCCTGCATGCTATTGTAGATTAAATCGATGAATGTTTGCTCTTCCATAAAGTATATCGTTTACATAGTTGTCTATCAGTTGTAGTGTGTGAGCCGAGAAACCGCTATCGCGGATGCTATCAAATATCTCTATAAAACGGCTTTTGTCCATCATCTTTGCAAATTGGTTACAAAGGTACAACAAAAATTGCACATACGCAAACATTCGGGCATTTTTTGACGAATAGAATGCTATTCTATCTATTTTGTGCGGATAGATAGCGGCTATGCTTGCATAAGACGATATAAATCTGTACAAAATAGGAAGCCGCTCGGCTCGTTAAAAAAAATGCCCGCCGTTGCGTATGTCCGGCAAGACGCAACCGTACTTTCGAAGGGTCCCTTTAGGGGAGGAGGTCGAAGGTACAACAAAAAACCAAATCGTAGGTTTTACGATTATTAAGATTTGGAGGTTGGGGTAAGATTTACCTAAGACCTGCGCGAGAGTAGCGCGAGATATGCTGAAATGTGAACACGTTTCAGCATGGCAAAAAATGTACGATTGTTAAGATCAACTATCATCCTATAATGACGTATAGGGTGCGAATGAGATGCGAACGAGATTGAGCGCTAAATGCCAAGTGCTTCACTTGGTTACAAATTCACTCATCCTTTTGTCATAAACCAAGAAGATGCAGAGATTGTTCAGGAGTACCGTATTTCTGCCAATATGCACGTGCGTTTCGCTCTAATTTAAGGCGATAATCCTTGTTTTCAAGAATGTATTGAACTGCCTCGCGAATAGATTCTTCAGTCGGTTCTACGTAATGAATATGAACTCCATGCACAAGCGGAGCAGGTAAATCATTGGCAAGAGGCGTAGAAAGAATACACTTTCCCAAAGCCATATATTCTCCCAACTTCCAGCCATGGCATTCCCAAAATGCGGGTGTATTGAAAACGAGAGCAGATCGTTTCGTTTTCTCTATCCATTCTGACATAGAGACTCCACTGGTTAACAAATCAGCAAATTTCTCCTTCGAAGATGTAGAATCTGCTACAAATCCTCCATCAAAATGGATATTCTGCATCGATTTACAGGTTCTCATGAAAATAGCACGCCGCAAATTGACACCTTTGTCATTTTGATTGTCAGGATGGTCATACCATAAAGTAGAGCAAAAGAAAATATAATCATCTAAACTATCTTTCTCCTCTGCATAGGCAGAATAAGGCATTCTATTCTTCTGCGTTTTATAGTATTTACCAAAATGGTGTTTGATATTTTTATAGATATCTCTATCCATTTTGTTCTGATACTTATTCCATTCCTGACGTTTAAGAATGGTTGGCATAGCAGAGAAGAAGGTCTTTATAGATAACATTCCGGCATTATAATCAGACAGTGCTCTAATTCCAAAGGAAGGTACTAATGATACAAGTTTGGGGTATTTTTCTTTGGGAGTATGAGAGAAATTTGCATTCACACTTCCATATACGTCACACCAATTATAATTAATCTCTTGAATTTGCCATGTATCATTTGTATGGATGAAGAATTTCTTTTCTCCATCTTTGTTTTTCACAATAAAACGAAAATTCCAACCAACGTCAGGTAATTCCCGGAATGGTCTAATAGAGAAACGCACATTGCGTTTCCCATATAAATTTATGAGACCATACAGATAAAACGCCCCGTACGCATAACTACTTCTTGGATCAACGATAATACGACTACTAATTGTTGAAGTGTTCATGATTGATAGTTAATTACGCATAACTATCAATCGCTTATTGGGGACGAAAAAGGTGCGAGCCATTCTCTCACATTCACGGGAAGTCCGGAAAGATAAAACCCGCCTCAAAACGAGATACACTCACACCTAAAGTGCGAACATTACTTCGTTTTGAGTACGGAATACCTCTATAGGCTTTCCGTGAAATGCATTTACCCAATTCAACAAGAATTAGTTTTCCGGACTTTTTCTTTGAATGTGAATAATAGTAATGCTTTGTTAATAATATGTTATCGCGCGTCGCTACACGCGATTCTCCCCATTTAACGTCTCGGAGAGGGACGTGTATTTAGTTCCAGCCCATCTCTTTACGGATGGAGGCGCATACATCATTAAACGGATCTACTGCTGCAAGCCAATCGGGAATGTCGGCATTCATCCAGCCAAGCACCGTAATGAGATTGTCGTGCAGGCAAGTTACATAATACAAATCCCAACAAATGGCTTCTTGGTGAAAGATGCGATTGCGCAAATGACGCAGTGAGTTGCACGGGGCCGAGACATTCTTACGCTTGCGGTCTTGTTTGGGCATATTTGGGAACGCTTTGCGAAGCGGTTTCCATAACACGCGCTCATATTGGCTGTTAAGCAACATGACCCAAAAGCCGAAAGTCATTTCCGAGATGATTTTATCTGTAGTAACTTTTTCTCCACGATTGCGAATGAGAGTTTTGGCTTTGTCAATCTCCGACACGAGCGGTTGCAACTCAGGCGTGGTGTAGAAGAGGTCGAACCAGTCGGTTGTGCCTGCCATGTTACAGAGTTCCCTGCTCAATGCGTTACGTAAAGTGACCTCAAAAACAGACAGACTGATATACAACGATTCCGCCAGACGCAGGTTGGACTTATAATGTCTTGCCGTCAAATCTGCATCGCTGTGATTGAAAGCGATGTACTTACTCAGACGTTGTGCTGAAAATGCGGATGTTAATAATTCTAACTCGGTCATAAAAACAAAAAACCCGGATTCATCACCAGCATCATATCTGGGAGAGGAATTACCGGGACTGCGTGCAAAGGTACTACATTTTTGCGAATTGTGCAAATATTTTGAAGAAAAAATGATTATTAAGTGAATTTTTTGTACAATTTAGCAGAAAATCAAACGATTTTTTTCTGACATATGCAAGTAAATGCGCGAGAAAAAGCTTTTCCTCACGCATTTACCGATTTGTTAATGTACCAGTTGATCAAATGGTACATGACCCGATGGAAAGGTCTTTTATTTATCTCCTGCGCCGCAAGCACTACCGCAAGCAGCCGGTTTCTCCTCTGGTTTGTCGCCTGCGCCGCAAGCACTACCGCAAGCAGCCGGTTTCTCCTCTGGTTTGTCGCCTGCGCCGCAAGCACTACCGCAAGTAGCGGGTTTCTCCTCGCACAGCATTCCTTGAGCACTGTGGGGAACATAAAGATCGTTTACACGTTTCATTGTTGTTATAAATTTAGAGTTAATTAATTGATTCCGTTATTCCGTTATTCCGGCATTCCGTTATTCCGGCATTTCGGGATTTCGGCATTCCGTTATTTCGGTATTCCGTTATTTCGGCATTCCGTTATTCCGGTATTCCGTTATTTCGGCATTCCGTTATTCCGGGTTTTCCACGATGAGCGTCCGTCCTTCTTTTCGCGGTTTGATTTTCGGGTACTCGCCTTTGCAGTAGCCGAGTAGCACAAAACAGCGTGGTGCATAGTTCTCCGGTACACCCCATTCCGCCATGAGTGACTTGCCGTACTCGTTATAGAACGTTTCTTCTGCGCGGGCAATGATGCAGGACGCGATACCTAATTCCGTCGCCGCTAACACCATGTTTTCCGCGCAGCAGAAAGCGTCAGGTATGCTGTAGAGAAAATTATTCTGCGCAAATACTACGACCACTGTTGGCGCACCGTAGAAACCGCTTTTGATACTTGGGTCGTCAATGATACTCGGTTGGTCTGTCGACACATTGCCGCCAATCAGTTTGTCCCGCCGCAGACTTGCCACATTCAGTTTGCCGAGTTTTTCGCTAATCTCGCGGTCACGGATAGATACTATCATACTACGCTGTCCGCCTCCTGCATTGGGCGCAAACGAACCGGCTTCCAAAATCTTCTCCACCTCTTCACGCGGAATCTGTCTGTCCTCGAATTTCCGTATCGACCGGCGGTATTTGACTAACTCAAAAAAGTTCATCTTATTTTATTTCTGTACCGAGTACATTGTAGCGTTTGCTGTTTTTCTCTATCACAAGACGACCATTCTCTATGCGTTTTGTAGCGACTGATTCGTTATTCACATTTTCAAGTGCATCGGTTATCCGGTTGAGAACTGCCTTAACAGACTGTCCAAGTGAATTAAACGCGTCCACAGTAATGGTCTTATCCTCGTCAATAGTCACTGTTCCGGAAACAATCCACCACATCTTGTCATAATACAACTCGCCTTCTACTTCCACTAAATATGCAGCCAATGAAGGAACGACCTCACCATACAATGATGAATAGTATCCAGGATAAACGGTCTGATAATCATATGTGTCCGAAATAGTGTACTCACCGGCAACTAATCCCGTTGCGTTTTCAGGAAGCGTTATATCCAATACTATATAATACATGTCCTCATTTAGTGCCTCAATATACACACTTCCGTACTTCTCCAAGTAGGAATCATCTATGTCGTATGAAGCAAAAGCCTGGTTAAAGTCTGTTTCTGTCTCTTTGGGGTACATACTATCGTCCCCGGCTTGCGGTACTTCAACTTCCGTTGCAGTCAGATTCAGTGTATAGAGTACTTGGTCGGTCGGGTCTTTCGCGTTGGCAACCAGCATGGTTCCTGTAGCCGTATAGGTATCTTCGTTGGCAGCAACGACTATCGATGCTTCTACCAGATTGAAATATGTTGTATCGGCACCGAAAGTAGCGATGAACGAGTAGTAACCGTATAACTCATTTTCAGTATATGTGCCTGCCTCAAATGCCTCATAAACAACTAATGACACATACACTGTAGTATCCTCGTCAGCTGCACTCAACATCCACATATCATCGTTTTGCATAAACGTGCCATTCAACGTGAGTGACTCTTCGCGAACTGTCGGTGCGCCCTGTACATAGGTGAGATTATAAGTGTCTCCTTTGGCTGTTGTAACAGAGGCAGAGATAGTAAATGCGCCGTCTTCACTTACTGTCTTTACAAACGATGCGGAAGCAAAATTGAGATTACTGTAATCGGAGTAACGGTAGCCGTATGTACTATATGAAGACATATCTTCCATGGTGTAAGTCTTGCCGGACTCTACATCTGTCAGATTCTCGTCTACATAAATGTCGAAATAGAAAGCATATTGGTTGTCTGCATCTAATAGTTGGTAATATGCCTCATGAGTCTCCGCATAAAAGAAGGAAGATATGCTGCCTATAGTGATTGCGTATGTCTGCGGTACGTATGCTGAACCTTCATAATTGATATTGTAAGTGTCACCATTGTTGTCCGTAGCTGAAGCTACCAAAATGTAAGAACCGTCAGTTGCAACAGTCTTGGTGAATGATGCGGCGGTGAAATCTCCATATTCCATCGGATTGTTCGGGTTCTCCCAATAGCAATAGTATGCATACATATCTTCCAGTGTGTATGTTACACCGGATTCCACATCGCTCAAACCATCAGCAACCACTATGTCGAATTTGAAAACTTTGGTGCTGTCGATATTAAAAATCTTATACGTCACTTCACCATATACCGGATCAAAGTCAAAATCCACACTTGCCACATCCACGGTGAATATTTCTGTAATGGCTTGCGGTGCTTTCAGAACATTGTTTTGTTTCTGAAATCCTCTGAAATGTTTGACACGCACTTGACTACGTTCTGTACGAATACCACGAGCGTCATTGAGTGATTTTAGCATTCTGGGTTGTTGACCTGCATTTGCGCCAAAAGCAATTATAAGCGCACAAATAAATAAAGTAAGTTTTTTCATTAATGTTTATTATTTTTGAAGTTAATAAATAATGTTCTTCACAACTCGAAAAACCGACTGCAAAGTTAACAATATAATTTTACATATACAAGAACTATAAAATAGATTAGTAAGTAACATATTCCGCCATTTTTGCAATTACTTGCATTTCATTGTATATCTTTTGATAAAAAAGTTACTTTTTTTTATAAAGTGTTGTGTAATTCAGTATATTAACGTAACTTTGCGGCAAAATCACATATTACAATGAAAAAGAAAGAAACACAAAACTCAATGTTTGAGATGTGCCCTATGCGGAACGTGATTGCGCGTTTTGGCAACAAGTGGGGCTTTTTGGTGCTGCTTACCATCTACGAGCACGGCACAATCCGCTTCAATGAACTCAACAGAGCAATACCTGATTTAAGTACACGCGTATTATCTTCTACCCTCCGCACCTTAGAAGCCGACGACCTTGTGTTGCGCAAGGTCTATCCGGAGATTCCGCCGCGTGTGGAGTACAGTCTCACGCCTATAGGCGAAGAGTTAGTGCCTATTGTGCAGGAATTGACCGAGTGGGCAAGCAAGAACCTGACCACCATTATAAAGCACCGCAAGAAATTTGAAAAATAAGTTTTATGTACTCAATTCTCTACACCAAAGGCGGCGAAAAAGACCGAACAAAAGTACTTCGTAGTCCGTACGGAGAGACTGCTATGGCTATCGTGGATGAGATTCGGCGCGACCCGTATGCCAATACCGGCGGCGGATTAGAAAAGGTTGACGACGGCGACATTTTCTATATTCGGCGCATCAATGCCAAGCATAGATTGGTGTATCAGATTGACGAACAGAAAAAAGAAATACTTATTTGGGAGATGTGGAATCACTATGACCGCATGGGACAAAAACGGAGAAAACACTGAACGATGATATTTAATTTAGGCTGAAATCAAACATTCTTTAGAAACACATTATTTTTAGATAAATCGTAATTCTATGTCTCGCAAAGAAACAATCATATCAGCAATACTGATAATAACATTTGGAACAGGCATGCATTTTGTACATTATGTGCCGTTCTTCAACCATTTTTTAGGGTATATTTTTCCTGTTTCAGAGAGTGTGATGGCTCACATGAAAATGGTCTTTTATCCCATGCTTCTGTTGAGTTTCTATCTCACTATCAGCCGCCGCGACATACGCGAAATAGGAGCACCTGTCCTTGCAGGATTAGTCGTTATGCCGATTATTGTCATAGCATTTTTTGCTTATTGGGTGTTTGTAAGGCATGAAATATTAGTATTGGATATTATTATTTACATCGCCTGTATGATTGGTGCTATACATCTTGCAAAACGCTGGCGGACAACGCAGTTTGTGCAATGCCATTGGCGATTATGGATTGTACTGATAATATGTTGTATCATAACCATAGGTGTTCTATCTTACCATGCTCCCGACTGGATTATCTTTGCCGATTTAAGATAGACCTACTGATTTATTCATAGTACAATAGCCATCGTAGGTGCGATTGATAGTCAGGTTATAGACATAATCAATGCAATCTTGACGAGATATGTTATTGATAGCCTCTTGTATTTGCGGAATAACCAACTCCGTCATCTTAGTATAAAGCCGCTCGCCTAACTCATCAATCAGATATACCTATTTTTGAGAAGATTCATCTATGATAATTCGAGTTATTGAATTAGCGGTTTCATTTAATTGCTGTAGTGAATTAATATTATTCATAGGTATTATAGTTATTTCAGTCCGATGAAGTCGGAGAGTGGGCGGAGGCGGGCGCGGTAGGTGTTGATGCGTTGGCGGAGTTGAGGGTGCTTAGGGAAGGGAACAGGTGTGTTGTCAAAAGGCACAACGATATAATAAGCAGCGTGTTCGGGATGAAAACCGTGTTGTTCGAGCGTTTGCTTCGTCCATATCTGAAATGAGCCTTTTTTGCCTTTTCGTATGCGGAAAAGTTGGGCATTGTCGCCGTTGGTATGCAGGAGAATATAACGCATACGCTCAAAACCGGGTGTTACTTGTAAGGAGCCTTCCGATTCGCCTGCACGGAGGTAACAGATGCCCTTTTCTATCATCAGGCGGCGCGTGTCAGGGCGTGCGTGATTGACAAGGACGGTTACTTCTTCGGGGTTCTCCGACATCTTACGCAGGTCTGATGACCTGCGCAGATGACGAAGAATATACGGCGGGATAATATCCCGCGTAAAAGAAGAAAGGGAAGGCAAAATAACGCACGGGCGGCATAGTATGCTGCGTAATGGGTGCTGACTGAAGACCAATTCAATAGAATGCAACAAGAAGAAACAAAGCGGTACACGATAGACAATATAGAGAGCATAGACCGCAGCGCAATAATAGAAGAAATAGATATTTTAGGGTGTGGGCGGAACAGGGTGGCGGATGGTGGGACAAAGGGGATAATGGCTCAATGGGCGGCAGATGGTGGAACGAGGGGCTAATGGTTCAATGGACGGCAGATGGTGGGATAAGGGGATAATGGCTACAGGGTCGGCGGATGACATCCGCCGATATATATGGACGGATACTGATATGCGAATGTTGAGTTTGATGAGGCGGGGGGGGCGAATGTTGGGTTTGATGATGCATAGAGGGG
>FLNX01003639.1_pt1 | contig 28463 bp, 17 predicted proteins | sample 1140341 | NCBI WGS metagenome assembly FLNX01 (sample SAMEA3878208, study PRJEB12797) | bioreactor metagenome | biome: Moose rumen | place: Sweden | collected 2011-10 | reverse complement strand
ATATGTTCTCCTGCTCGCACTGGCGTGCTTGCGAAATCTCGTAAATCTTGTAAATTTGCTTGCGCATCACCGCGAAGCGGAAAGGATTTACGAGATTTACAAGATTTCTGCCCGTAGGGCAAGGCGAATATGTTTGGGTTTTCATGTCGGTATATCTTTCTTTGTTCTCCTGTTCGCACTGCGTGCTTGCGAAATCTCGTAAATCTTGTAAATTATGGCGCTGCGCGGATGCATTACCGCCGCAGGCGGAATAAATCTATAAGATTTACTAGATCTCTGCCCGCAGGGCAAGGCTAATATGTTTGATTATTCATGTCGGTATATCTTTTGTTGTTCTCCTGCTCGCACTGGCGTGCTTGCGAAATCTCGTAGATCTTGTAGATTTGCTTGCGCATCACCGTGAAGCGGAAAGGATCTACGAGATTTACAAGATCTCTGCCCGCAGGGCAAGGAGAATATTGATGTTTATTGAAGCGTCCTTGCTTGTATCACACTGCCGTGGTCGTCCACTATCTGGCGGAGGAACCACTCGGGATAGGGCGGCTGCTGCGGGAAGCGCACCACGCCGGTGGGGGTGGTCTCTATCTTGCCGTCTTTTACATGCTTGATGTTGCCGTCGATGTACTTAATCAGCAGCAGCTGGTCCAGCTCTTTCCAGCGGCGCATCATCTTCTCGGCCTGCCGGTTGCTGAAGCGGTTCAGCTCGCCCACCAGACGACGCTCGTTGTCCTCCTGCGCCCAGCGGCTGCTGTGCGCCGCCTCGTCGGCCAGGAAGTCATGCTCCAGCTCGTCCTGCACACGCCGCACGTCGACAATCATCGAGTCGTAGCGCAGGTAGCAGAAGTTGCTCACACGGTTGAAGAGCCAGAAGGCGGCCGTCTCCGAATACTGGCTCATGCTGCCGTTGCCCTCCTCGAAGCACACCGGCACCTGCGTCACGCCGCAGTAGATGGGACAATAGACGGTGCTGTAGGTGTCGTCGACGCCGAACCATATCACGCCGCCGAGCTTCGAGGGCAGCCACGAACGGCATTGCGCCACGAACGAGAAGCCTGTCTGCTGCGTGCTGATGGCACGCTCGTGTATGTACTCCTTGCCGTCCACCTCGAAGTCCATCGGACGCCAGCGGTAGGGACAGTGGAAGGGACCTGCACCCACGTCGTGGGTCATGTCCATCGGCGTGCCTTCGAAGTGGTCGCGCATCAGTGCCATGCAGTCGGCGGTGCCGAGCTTGCGGCTGGGCTTGACCCACAAGGGCAGGCGTTCGGCATTGGCGTCGCCCATGGCGTAGGCCTCGTAGCGCTCCATGCCGTCGGCAACACGGCGGAACATGGAGTAGACGCGGGCCTCACAGGCGCGAAGGCCGGAGAAGGTCAGTGGGTTGTAGGTGTCGGCAAAGGAGAAGTCGTCGTCCTTGCCTGTGAACCAGCCTCTCTTGCGGGCAAAGGAGGCCACGTCGTCGCTGTAGACGCACTCCACCTCTTTGTCGAATATCTTGCCGATATGTTTGCTGCTGATGCTGTTCCTCACCTTCTTGCCTTCCTGCGGGAAGGTGGTGATGCGGGCCTGGTTGGCGTGGCCGCTGATGTAGCCGTCGGGCACACGGCGCGCCACCCACACGGCACCTCTCTCGTCGCCTTTGTTGATGATCTCGTATATCCACACCTCGTCGGGGTCGGCCAGCGAGAAGCTCTCGCCGCCGTCGCTGTAGCCGTAGGTGCTCACCAGCTCGTGCATCACCTTGATGGCCTCGCGGCAGTTGCGGGCACGCTGCAGCGTGACGTAGATCAGGTTGCCGTAGTCGATGCCTTTGCCTGTGCCGTGCTCCAGCTCGGCACGTCCGCCCCACGTGGTCTCGCCGATGGCCAGCTGATGCTCGTTGATGAAGCCCACCACCTGGTAGGTGTGCGCCGGCTGCGCTATCTCTATCTGCAGCTTCTGCGAGCCGTAGTTGTAGAGCTTGAGCATCTCGCCCGGCTGATGGTCGGCGGCGGCACAGTAGCGCAGCTGCCCGTAGCGCGTATGGCTGTCGGCGGCATAGGTGATGTAGGTGCTGCCGTCCATGCTGGCGCCCTTCGACACTATAAGGTTGGTGCATGCCATTGCATAGCCGCTCATGGCGAGCAACACAATCAGTATGGTCTTCTTCATTGTTGTTCTGTTATTCCAATATCAGTTCTATCTCTTTCATGGCGCAGCACAGCTGCACACCGTCGTCTGTCGTCAGCAGCAGGCGGCCGTGGCGGTCCACGCCTGTTATTGTCGCCGTCAGCTCGTGGCCGTCGTGGCGGTAGCGGGCGGGACGGCCCATGTTCATCAGCCTTGACAGGTATTCTGTCTCGAGCTCCTTGCCGCTCCGCAGCTCGTCGTAGCGTGTGGCTATGCTTTGCAGCAGCCGTCGCAGCAGCGGCTCCAGCGTGTAGCGTCTGCCTGTCAGCAGCGCCAGCGAGGTGGGGTGGGGGACCCACTGCGGGAACGTCAGCTGGTTGACGTTGACGCCGATGCCGCATATCGCCGTCCCGATGACGTCGCCTGCCAGCCTGTTGCTCACCAGCATGCCGCACACCTTGCCGCCGTCGCAGTAGATGTCGTTGGGCCACTTGACCACGGCGCCCGTCACCGCGAGACCCTCCATCCAGTCTGTCGCCGCCAGCGACAGCGCCTGCGTCAGCCGAAACTGCTCTGCCGCCGGCAGGAAGGTGGGGTGCAGCACCAGGCTGAAGGTGAGGTTCTCGCCGGCGGCGCTCACCCAGCTGTTGCCTCGCTGTCCGATGCCGGCGGTCTGCTCCAATGCCCAGTAGCAGGTGAAGTCGTCCACCTGCTGCAGGTCGAGCGCCTCGCAGTAGCGGTTGGTCGACGGCACAGAGTCAAGACGTATGGTCAGCATCTCCTCAGATGCTCATTATCTCCTTCTCCTTGGCGGTGTATATCTTGTCGCATTCGGCGATGTGCTTGTCGGTGATGTCCTGCAGCTCTTTCTCCACCTGCTTCACCTCGTCTTCGGGCACCGATTTGTCCTTCAGTTTCTTCACCTTGTCCATCACGTTGCGGCGGGCGTTGCGGATGTTCACCTTGCTGTTCTCCACCTCGGTCTTGGCGGCTTTGCACAGCTCCTTGCGGCGCTCTTCGGTCAGCGGCGGTATGACGATGCGCAGCAGGTCGCCCTCGTGGCGCGGCGTGAAGCCCAGGTTGGCGTCGAGGATGGCCTTGTTGATGGCACCCACCAGCGTCTTCTCCCACGGCTGTATGACGATGCTGCGGGCGTCGGGCGTGTTGATGTTGGCCACCTGGCTGATCTCGGTCATGGTGCCGTAGTAGTCCACCTTCACTCCGTCGAGCATGCCGGGGTTGGCCTTGCCGGCACGGATCTTGGCAAGCTCCATGTCGAGGAACTTCAGTGCACTCTGCATACTGTTCTTTGCCTCGTCGAGGCAGGCTTTCGATAAATCGTTCATATTGTATTGTTGATAAATTGTTTATAACTTTTGTTCCCTGTGAAACAGTGTGGGTTGTCCTGGGTGGTCCTAGGCAATCATGGGTGGTTCCAGGCAATCCTGGCCCACCCCCTGAAAAACTATCCCACCAGTGTGCCTATCTCCTCGCCTTCCACCACCTTCAGCAGGTTGCCGCGGCGGTTCATGTCGAAGACATAGATGGGCAGCTTGTTGTCCTCGGCCAGCGCAAAGGCGGTGAGGTCCATTATCTTCAGTTTCTTCTCGATGGCCTCGGCGTAGCTCAGACGCTGGTACTTGGTCGCCGTCGGGTCTTTCTCGGGGTCGGCGGTGTAGACGCCGTCCACACGGGTGCCTTTCAGTATCACGTCGGCCTCTATCTCGACGGCACGCAGCGTCGAGGCGGTGTCGGTGGTGAAGAACGGGTTGCCGGTGCCGCCGCCGATGATGACGACACGCCCTTCGGCCAGGGCCTCCTTGGCACGCCTGCGGCTCATGGCCTTGCAGATAGGCTCTATCTGCAGCCCGCCCAGCAGCTCGGTCTTCATGCCCTGCTTCTCCAGCTCGGACTGCAACGCCATGCTGTTGATGAGCGTGGCCATCATGCCCATGTAGTCGCCCTGCACACGGTCCATGCCGGTGGCAGCACCGCTGAGACCACGGAATATGTTGCCGCCGCCGATGACGATGGCCACCTGGCAGCCACGCTCCACGGCCTGCCGTATGTCGGCACCGTACTGCTCAAGCATCTTCGGGTCGATGCCGTAACTCTGCGAGCCCATCAGCGACTCGCCACTCAGTTTTAGCAATATTCTCTTGTATTTCATCGTGTGTATTTTGTTGTCCTGTTGCGTATTATGGACTTCTGCGCCCATATTGCACCAATGGCAAATATACAAAAAATATGTTTAGTGGAAAAAAACTTAACAAAAACGTAACAGGCACGTGTCGTTTTTCTATGTACTTTTGCACCGTTGATACTGAAATAACAATGCTATGAATACAACGGATATCATCTTCATTGTCATCAACTTGGCCGGTGCTATGGCGATATTCCTCTTCGCCATGAAACTGATGAGCGAGGGTCTCCAGAAGTTCGCCGGCAGCAAGATGCGCCACATCCTGAGCCGCATCACGGGCAAGCCTGTCAGCGGCATCTTGGCCGGTGCTGCGGTGACGGCTGCCATACAGTCCTCCACCGCCACCACCGTCATGGTCGTGGGCTTCGCCGGTGCCGGCCTGCTGACGCTCGGCGGCGCCGTGGCCGTCGTCATGGGCGCCAACATAGGCACCACCATCACCGCCTGGATCATAGCCCTCTTCGGCCTCGGCGGCGGCGCCTCCGACGGCGTCTCGTTCTCGTTGCCTATGATGCTGGCCACCGTCAGCCTCTTCTTCATCTTCAGCAAGAAAGGCAAGATGCAGTATCTCGGCCAGACCATCGTCGGCCTGGCGCTGCTGCTCGTCGGCATGGAGCTGCTGGAGAACGCCATACCCGCACTGAGCGACGACGTGGTGCACACCATAGCCACCTGGAGCCACTGGGGCTTCTGGTCGCTGCTGCTCTTCATCGCCGTGGGCGCCATACTGACTATCATACTCCAGACGTCGGCGGCTATGACGGCTGTCATACTGCTCATGGCCAGCCAGGGCTGGATAGAGTTCCCCATGGCCCTCGCCCTCGTCATGGGACAGAACCTCGGCACCACGCTGACGGCACAGGTGGTGGCCATACCCACCGGCGTCACCGGACGCCGCGCCGCGCGCGCTCACCTCGTCTTCAACGTCGCCGGCGTGCTGCTCTGCCTCGTCTTCTTCGCCCCCATCTGCAACGGCATCATGACCGCCACAGGCATCACCGACGACCTCGCCGACCCCCTCAACCAGCAGCGCTACCCCATCGCCATCACCATCTTCCACACCCTCTTCAACGTCGTCACCACCGTGGTGCTGGCCTTCTTCATACCACAGATCGTCAAGGTCGTCGAATGGATGGTGCCCGAAAAGGCCAAGGCCGACGGCGACACCGACGAGGAGTTCCGCCTCACCTATATCGAGCCCAACCTGCTCTCCACCGCCGAGCTCAACCTGCAGAGCGCCAAGAGCGAGATAGAGGAGTTCTCGAAGCGTGTGCTGCGTATGTACAGCCTGCTGCCCAACCTGCGCACCGCCACCGACGACAACGAGTTCGACGCCCTCATGGCCCGTATCGCCAAGTACGAGGAAATAACCGACCGCATGGAGATGGAGATATCGAAGTTCCTCACACGCGTCGGCTCGGGCGACGTGTCGGAGCACGCCTCCGAACGTGTCAGCACCATGCTGCGCATCATCGACAACCTCGAGTCGATAGGCGACACCGTCTACCAGATCGCCATGACGCGACAGAGCAAGCGCGAGGACGCCGTCCACTTCGACGCCGGCCTCAACGCCAACCTGGCCCACATGAGCGAGCTGGTGCAGAAGGCTCTCGACGTCATGGACCGCAACCTGCACGACTACGACCACGTCGACCTCGACGCCGCCTACGACGCCGAGCACGAGATCAACGCCTACCGCGACCGCCTGCGCGCACAGCACCTCGACGCACTGAAGCTCGGCGTCTACGACTATGCCATCGGCAACGCCTATAGCAGCCTCTACGCCCTCTACGAGAAACTGGGCGACTACGTCATCAACGTCAGCGAGGCCATCGACAGCAGCCGCAAGCACAGCGAAGATTAGCGGCACCCCACCCACCTACAAAAAAAAGAACCCCGGGGGAGTCTCCCTCGGGGTTCTTGCGGAAAGGAGGGGATTCGAACCCCTGAAGCGCTGTTGACGCTTACTCGCTTTCCAGGCGGGCCTCTTCAACCACTCGAGCACCTTTCCAATGTGGTTGTGCCGTGTGCGGGCCTTCAGGCCGCTTTGGCGTCAAAAATCGGCTGCAAAAGTACAACTTTTTTCCGATGTGGCAAAAAAAATGTATCTTTGTATCAGTTTTTCGTGATCACAAATATTCTAAATCTGTTAATAATGAAAAAGTTAACCATTATCGCTATGGCTGCAGCAATGCTAATGGCCGTGGGTTGCAAAGGCAAGAAAACCGTCGAGCCCAACCCCGAAATTCAACAAAAAGTGGACGAGTATGCCGAGTTCGCGTTGACCTCCGACCTCGTCAGCACCCTCTCCGCCAACGAGAAGGAGCTCCTCAAGGTCTTCATCGAGATAGGCCGCGTGATGGACGACATCTACTGGGACGAGTATTTCGGCTACGCCAACCGTGCCAGCCTCGACACCATCGCCGACCCCGCCATACGTGCCTTCGCACGCATACAGTACGGCGCCTGGGACCGTCTGGACAGCGAGCGCCCCTTCATCCCCGGCTACGGCGAGCGTCCCGCAGGCTGCAACTTCTACCCGGTCGACATGACCGCCGAGGAGTATGCCGCCCTCGACGACCCGCTGAAGGAGAGCCAGTACAGCGTCATACGCCGCAACGACGACGGCAGCCTCTATGTGCTGCCCTACCACGTGGCGTATAAGGAGGAGCTCGCCAAGGTCGACGCCCTCATGGAGAAGGCCATCGCACTGGCCGACAACGAGGGCCTGAAACGCTACCTCGAGGCCCGCCGCGAGGCCTTCCGCACCGACGACTACTACGAGTCGGACATGGTCTGGATGGACATGAAGGACAGCAAGCTCGACTTCGTCGTGGGTCCCATAGAGAACTACGACGACGGCATCAACGGCCTCAAGTGCTCCCACGAGGCCTTCGTACTCATCAAGGACGAGCAGTGGAGCAACGACCTCTCCAAGTTCGCCGCCATGCTGCCCGAGATGCAGCGCCTGCTGCCCTGCGACGCCAAGTATAAACGCGAGGTGCCCGGCACCGACTGCGACATCAACGTCTACGACGTGGTCTACTATGCCGGCGACTGCAACGCGGGCTCCAAGACCATCGCCATCAACCTGCCCAACGACGAGCGTGTGCAGCTCGCCAAGGGCAGCCGCCGTCTGCAGCTGAAGAACGCCATGCAGGCCAAGTTCGACAACATCATGGTGCCCATCGCACGCCTCATCCTCTGCCCCGAACAGGTGGACAGCGTCACCTTCAACGCCTTCTTCGGCAACACCTGCTACCACGAGGTGGCCCACGGCCTCGGCATCAAGAACACCGTCACCGGTCGCGGCCCCTGCCGCCAGGCTCTCGGCGCACAGTACAGCGCCTGGGAGGAGGCCAAGGCCGACGTCTGCGGCCTCTTCCTCACCGAGCAGCTCATCGAGCGCGGCGAGATAACCAACACCACCGTCGCCCAGAACTACATCACCTTCATCGCCGGTCTGCTGCGCTCTGTACGCTTCGGCGCCACCGAGGCACATGGCGTGGCCAACATCATGTGCTACAACTACTTCAAGGAACATGGCGCCTTCAGCATCGACGCCGACGGACGTTATGTCATCGACGTCGACAAGGCCCGTGAGGCCGCCCGCGGCTGGGCCGCCATCATCATCGCCATGGAAGGCGAGGGCGACGCCGCCGCCGCCAAGGCATACAGCGACGCCAACGGCAAGATCGGCGCCGAGCTGCAGAAAGACCTCGACGCCATCCGCGACGCCAACATCCCGCGCGACATCGTCTACCGTCAGGGTGTGGCCATCCTCGGCCTCTGACGCTCCCCTCACTGTGTGCAGGACGTCAGCCTGCATCGGTCGCGTATTCTACCTCCCGTGGCGTGAAAATCGCCACGGGAGGTCTCTTGTTCCCCGGGCGCCGGGACCGGCCGGTGCAAGGTGTTAAAAACACTAAAAATGAAAAAAATTTCGCCAGTATCGAAAAAATGTGTATCTTTGCATATTCAATCCGTATACCCGCAGGGTAATGGGTTGTCGTGTAATGAATTGAATGTGAACATAATAAATTAACAATTAAAACAAAAAAACTATGCGAAAGTTTCTACGTTCGTTCGTGATGCTGGCGCTCCTCGCAGTGCCGTTCGTCACACAAGCACAGAGCACGCTTACAGTAGCCGATGGCACTACGACCAATAGTTATGTGCCGGTGTATGGCTACTATGTGGATGCCTACAACAACGCTCAGTTCATCTACCCTGCCACCGACTTGGCTGCAATGAGCGGAAACGAGATCAGCTCGATGACGTTCTATTCCGGCTCCGCCGACAATACCTGGTCGGGTAACAACTTCCAGGTCTATCTGACCGAGACGACGGATGCCTCCATCAGTGCCTTCACGGGTGCTGGAGCCATGACGCTCGTATACGATGGACCTGTGTCCATCACTAGCGGCCAGATGGTCATCACTTTCGACGGGTCCTACACGTATGGCGGGGGTAACCTGCAGGTTGCCTTCATCCAGAACGCTACGGGCAGCTACTCCTCCTGCTTCTGGTACGGTGTTACCGCCACAGGTAGCAGTGTGCATGGCTACAACTACTCCAATGTTTCTTCCGCCAGTCCCACCCAGCGCAACTTCTTGCCGAAGGTGACCTTTACTTACGAACCTGTTCTTCCCTGCAAGAAGGTCGAAACACTCGAAGTCTCCAATATCACCAGCAATGGTGCAACTCTGACTTGGACCGACACCGAGAACAGTGGTGCTACCTACAGCATCTACAATGGCGGGACCCTCTTGGCCTCCAACATCAGCGTCATGTCCTACAATGTCACTGGTCTCAATTCCAACACCGTCTATACGCTCAGCGTGGTTGTCAACTGCTCCGGCACTGATGGCAATTCTGCTGCTCGCAACGTCACTTTCCGTACCGCTTGCGGTATGCTTACCTCTATGCCCTACATCCAGGACTTCGAGGACGCGGAAACGGGTGGTTATAACAACGCCAACTTCGTCGACTGCATGACCCGCCTCAACAACGGTACCTCTTACTATGGCTGCCCCTATGTGAGCGGCTCCACCTACAACCACACCGCTGGCGGCAGCAAGGGCCTCTATTGGTATAGAGCCACCGGCGCTTCCTATGGCGACTACCAGTATGTGGTACTCCCTGGCGTCGACGCCTCAATCCCCGTCAATACGCTTTGGGTTAAGTTCTGGGCCAAGGCTTCCTCCACCGGCTACAACCCCAAGTTCGATGTCGGCGTCATGACCGATGCCACCGACCCCACGACATTCGAGCTGGTGAAGAGCATCGAGCTCAACGGCAACACCGAATGGGCCGAATATGCCACCCTGCTCAGCAGCTACACCGGCACCGGCCAGTATGTCGCCATACGCGCCCTGCGCCCCGCTAGTGTATGGTATGCCTACGTCGACGACATCACCCTCGATGTGGCCCCCTCGTGCTTCCCGGTCAACAACATTGCAGCCACCACAACTGCCGGTGGCGTGCAGCTCAGCTGGAATTATTTCGACGATGCCCCCTCGGCTCCTGCCGGCTATGAGGTAAGGTATAAGGTCGCCGACGCTGCCGGCGACGGCACCACCGTCACCACCGCCATGCCCGGACTGCTGATCACCGGCCTCGAGCCTAATACCAATTATATTGCGTACGTGCGCGCGAACTGCGGCACTGGCGATAATGGTATCTGGGACAGCATAAGTTTCTTTACCGATGCTCTCCCCTGCGTCTCGGGCTTCGGCAGCCGCCAGATCGGCGACGGCTCGACAACCAGCGGCTACTTCCCAGGGTATGCTTATTATAACTACGCTTACACTCAGCAGATATTCACCAGCGCTGAGATTGGTGCTACCGGTGCCATCAACAGCCTCTCCATCATGCCTGCTGCTGTGACCATGGCTACACGTAGTATGGAGATATATCTCGGCCATGTGACCGATGCCACTGCCACTGCCTATGTCGGTGGCGACGACCTGACCCTCGTCTACTCCGGCACTACCAACTATGTTGCCGGCGAGTGGTACACCTTCCATTTCAACACCCCCTTCAACTATAACGGCACCGACAACCTGATTGTGGTCTTCCGCGATTTGACAGGGTCTTATGTCAACGGTACCACTTTCTATGTCCATAATGCTCCTGCTGGCACTGGCGCTTCGCGCTATGCCTACCGCGACGATAGCGAATACACCCTTGGTGAAAGCACTGGCACTTCATCGGCACTCCGCAACAACATCATCTTCACCGGCTCCTGCGAACAGTATGCCACCTGCGCGGCTCCTGTCATCGCTTCGATAGAGACTTCCGAGACCGAGGCCACCATCAGCTGGGTGCCCGGCTATCAGGAGACCGCTTGGGATGTGGCCTACCGCACCGTGGACGGTGAGTGGACCACCGCCGCCACCGGCGTCGCCGCCACCTCCTACACCTTCACCGGCCTCACCCACTCCACACGCTACTTCTTCCGCGTGCAGCACACCTGCGAGAGCGTCGTCTACGCCGACAGCGTCGCCGGCCGCACCGACTGCACCATCGTGCTGCCCTTCACCGAGGACTTCGAGGATATCGACTACAACGGCGACTGGCCCGTCTGCTGGAACAACATCATCAGCTACAACACCGACCCCTCGGCCAACTATGTGAACAACCACACCGAGGATGGCCAGTACAGCATGTACCTCAGCGCCAGCAACGGCTACAACATGTTCTCGTCGCTCGCTGTGCCTGCCGCCGGTAACAACATCTACGTCAGCTTCTGGGCTCGCCTGGCCACCAACACCACCGGCACCCCCTGGATCGCCTACGGCGTGATGACCGACCCGTCGGACACCAACACCTTCATCGCCATCGACACCGTCAAGGGCGTCAGCGGCTGGAACAAGTATGAGTTCCGCACCGCCGAACTCGACGCCAACGCCACCTACTATGTGGCCTTCAAGTCGTACACCCGCTACACCGGCAACAGCTATGCCAACGCCATCGACGATGTCACCATCGACACCATCCCCGTCTACACCGTCACCCTCCAGACCCTCACCCAGGTCGACGACGGCACCGAATGGGGCACTGTCGAGGTCAGCAACTACAACCCACAGTGGAACGACAGCGTCTCCTTCATCGCCACCCCCGGCGAGTACAAGCGCACCGCTGCATGGTATGTCGGAGCCGACACCACCGGCGCCACTCCCCTCGCCATCGACACTAATAATATAAAGATACGCGTGACGAGCGACACCACCATCACCGTCGTCTTCGGCTATGGCCAGTTCCTCATCGCCGCCGAACCCAACCAGGAGCGTATGGGTAGCGTCGAGGCCGACCCCGCCAGCGCCAACAACATGTACGACTACCAGAGCACCGTCACCCTCACCGCCACCGCCGAAGACGGCTTTATGTTCAAGGAGTGGCTCAACAGGGAAGACCGTGCTGTCCTCTCCACCGAGAACCCCCTCACCCTTCAGGCTCTCCAGAACTACGACCTTATCGCCCGCTTCGTCATCGACACCTTCAGCGTCGACTATACCGCCATCGTCCTCTACGACGACAACACCTTCGAGACTCTCGCCACTGCCGGTAGCATCACCGGCAACGAGAACGGCTTGATGTTCGGCGAGGTGGCTACCATCACCGCTCAACCTGCCGAGCACTACGAGTGGAGCCACTGGGCTACCAGCACCGAGGACATCACCAGCCTCGGCGCCGACCAGACCCTCAACTTCCGCGTACTGTCCGACACCATGCTCTACCCCGTCTTCACCCCCGCACACTACACTGTCACCATCGAGAACACCGACAGCCGCGCCACCTACAACGGCGCCGGTGAGTACGCCTACGGCGACGAGGTTACGGTATATGTCAGCAACGTCGATCCTAACTACGACTGGATGGGTTGGATGGAGAACGGCACCACCGTCACTACCGACACCTTCTACACCTTCGTCATCGACGCCGACCGCACCTTCTTCGCCAACATCCCCGGTGGTATCAACACCGTCACCTTCGCCACCAACGACCCCGACATGGGCTCTGTGCACATCGTCGAGGTTGTCTATGAGGACGGCACCACTGTCGACTACACCGACAGCACTACCCTCACCGTCACTGCCAACTACGGCACCCGCGTCACCGTCGAGGCTCAGCCCGTCATGCAGTATGCCCAGTTCAACGGCTGGAGCGTCGGCACCTCGACCAACCTCACCGAGACCTTCACCATCGTCAACGACACCACTATCATAGCCAACTTCGGCTTCCAGACCTACGATGTAACACTCAACATCGAACCTCTCCTCACCGGCACCGCCGTCGCCGTGCCTGCCGCTCCTGAATACGGCCAGACCGTCACCGTCACCGCCACCGCCGAGGAACACTGGGTGTTCGCCAACTGGACCGATGCCGACGGCGCCCTTGTCAGCACCGACAACCCCTACACCACCGGCCTCCTCTTCGAGGACCTCGAACTCACCGCCAACTTCGTCCGCGACAGCCACGACGTGGTGGCCACCGTCGCCGACGAGACCCACGGCACCACCGAGGTGACCGACGCCAACGGCGAGGTCGCTGTCCGCTTCATGCACACCGACATGGCCACCGTCGCCTTCACCGAGGGCTACGGCTACACCTTCGCCGGATGGAGCGACGGCACCGCTATCGTCAGCACCGACAACCCCTACACCTTCGAGGTCGAGGACGAGGTCGAACTGATCGCCACCGTCACACCGATCGAATACACCGTCACCCTCACTGCTGAAGTGGGCGGCAACGTCGATCCCGTCAGCCAGCAGGTCGCCTACCTCAGCACTGCCACCCTCGGCTACACCGAGGACTACGGCTACGTCTTCGACTACTGGGCTAACCTCAACGGTGAGCAGCTCGACACCGACACCCCTGTCATCACCTGCGACACCACCTTCGTGGCCCACTTCACACTCGACCAGTTCACCATCACCGGCACCGTCGCTAACGAATACCGCATGATGGGCACCGTCGAGGGCTCGGGTGATTATGACTACCAGAGTGAGGTTACCCTCACCGTCAACCCCAACTATGGCTTCCGCTTCATCGAGTGGGTCGACGCCAACGGCAACGCCATCGTTGTCGACGCCACCAGCGTGCTCGATATCACCGGGAACACCATTACTGTCAAGGTTCTTGGCGACACCACCTTCTTCGCCACCTTCGACTACGAACCTCTCGATGTTGCCATCAATGTCAACAATACTCTCTTCGGCACCGCCGCTGTCACCAGCGCCGCTGCCCCCTACTTCTTCAGCCAGACGCTGACCATCGAGGCTACCCCCGTCGACCACTACCACTTCATCCAGTGGGTCGACGCCGATGGTAACACCGTCAGCACCGACAACCCCTACACCTTCATCCTCACCGAGCCTGTCGACTACACGGCTGTCTTAGCCATCGACACACACCAGGTGACCCTCGTCTACGATGAGGCCAAGGTCGAGACCATCAGCCTCGAACCTACCGATGCCGCTGCCGAGGTCTTCGAAGGCAACCGCTATATCTATGGCACCGAGCTCATAGCCACCCTCACCCCCGCCTACGGCTTCACCTTCGACGGCTGGAGCTTCGACGGTGAGAACGTCATCGAGACCGGCGACCTCACCTTCACCCTCACTCAGGACACCACCCTCACCCCGATCTTCACCAGCGTGCAGTACACTGTCACCGCTCAGGTCGCTGCCGGTCAGGAGGCTATGGGTACCGCCAACGGCACCAACACCGTCGACTACCTCAGCTATGTCATCCTCACCGCCACACCGGCTACCGGCTACGACTTCGTCAACTGGACCAATGCTCAGGACGAGGAACTCAGCACCAATACTACCTTCAGCCTCCAGGTCACTCAGGATTCTGTCATCACTGCCAACTTCAAACCTCACGCCTACACCGTCACCATCGCCTCGGCCGCCGACGAGCAGGGCTCTGTCGCTTGGAGCGCCCCGACACACATCGAGAGTGTCAATGGCGATATGACTATTGCCGACGGCACCTCGACCAATGCGTATGTGCCTGTCTATGGTTACTATTGTGATTACAAACAACGTACACAGAGCATTTATCCTGCTTCGATGCTTGCCGATATCCCTGTTGGCAGTCAGATTAATTCCATGAAATACTACGTCAGTAGTGGTAGCAGTGCCAGCTGGAGCACTGGTGTCTTCACCGTTAAGGTTGCTGAGACCACTCAAGAGAACCTGTCTAGCGGTTGGGATAACACTGCCCTTACAACAGTTTACAATGGTACTCTTACCGCTAATACCACCGATGGTATGACTGTCACTTTCGATAGTCCTATCACCTACAATGGCGGCAATCTCCTTATTCAGTTCCAACTTGATGCCTCCGTTGGTTATACTATTTGCAACTTCTACGGTGTTTCGCAAACAGGTGGTAGCCGAAACATCTATGGTACTTCCTATTTGACTGGTATTGGTACTATCCAGAACTTCCTGCCCAAGGTCACCTTTAATTGTGACTACGACGCTGTTGTCCTCGATCCTATTGCCGGTGTCGTTTACGACGATACCGACCCCGACCATATCGCCTATGTCGACTACCAGAAGAGCATCGCCATGGAGGCCACCCCGGAGTATGGCTACCACTTCGAGAACTGGTCCAACAACCTCGACGCCACTACCTCCACCGACAACCCCATGACCGTCGCCTCCATCGAGGCCGACGTCGACTACACCGCCAACTTCGGTAAGAACCAGTACACCATCACCGCCGCCGTCGGTGGCGACATGGCTGGTGCTGTCGACGGCACCGCCACTGTCGACTACCTCGAGACCGTCACCCTCACCGCCACCCCGGACGCCGACCACCGTCTGCTTCGCTGGGTGAACGCCGATGGTGACATCCTCGGTACCGACGAGACCATCACCGTCACCGCCGAGCGCGACAGCGTCATCACCGCCATCTTCGGCTACCAGGTCTACACCCTCACCGCCAACACCGAGGACTTCGAGATGGGTGGCGTATATGTCGAGGATCCTGCTGGTGCAGGCACTGCTCTGCCTATCAATATTGACTTTGAAGATGGTACTCTGCCCGTCGGTTGGACCAACGAAGGCGATGCTACATGGACTGTCGGAACAGGTGATTACTCATCCTCTACCGGTGCCCATGCTGGTACCTACAATGCAATGATTACTCATACCTCCAGTGGCAACGCTACCATGTTGGTTTCCCCTGTGATGAACCTCTCCACATATAGCAATGTTTCGCTCAACTACTGGTTCGTTAACCGCAGCTGGGGCGGCGATATCGATGAATTCAATGTCTACTATCGCACTTCTGAAACTGACACATGGCATTCTCTAGCCACCAATAGCAGCGTTCACCCTTCCTGGACTGAAGCCAGCCACGAGTTACCGAATCTCTCTGCCACCTACCAGGTTGCCTTTGAGATGTATGACAATTGGGGCTATGGTGTTGGTCTTGATGATATAGCTTTCACCACTACCGATGTTCCGGGTGCTGCTCCTTCGCTGGCCACCAGCTATGTCGATGTCGACTACACCACCGATGTCAACGTCACTGCCACTCCCAATGAGCACTACCACTTCGTGGGTTGGATGAACGAGGCTGGCGACACTGTCACCGCTCTCGGCACTAACGCCACACCGACCATCACCGTACTTGGCGACAGCACCCTGACCGCCCTCTTCGACGGCGACCAGATGCCTATGACCTACCAGGTCAACAGCGCTGTACGCGGCTCGGTAACAGGCCCCGCCACCGGCGAGTTCAACACCGAGGTCACCTTCGAGGCTGTCGCCGCCACCGGCTACGAGTTCAGCAAGTGGGAGGACGGCTACACCGACAACCCGCGCACTGTCGTCGTCAACGGCACCGATGCCGAGAACACCTACAAGGCTATCTTCAACTTCCAGACCTACGACGTCAACATCGATGTCGAGAATGGTGAGCTCGCCAACGAGATCGACACCCGCGAGATCTTCTTCGGCACCCAGCTGACCGTCCAGGCCGTCGCCAACGCCAACTACAGCAACTGGAAGGGCTGGAAGGATGCCGACGGCAACGTCGTCAGCACCGACAACCCCTACACCTTCCTCGTCCTTGACGATGTCACCCTCACCGGTGTCTTCGACATCGACACCTTCACCGTCACCCTCGCCGTCAACGACCCCGCCATGGGTTCGCTCGCCGACGACTTCAGTGGCCGCTACACCTACGGCACCGAGCTGACCGCTGTGGCTGAACTCGCCAGCGATGACTACCACTTCGTCAACTGGACCGACGCCACCGACGCCGAGGTCGGCACCGAGCTCGAGTACGCCTTCACCGTCGAAGACGACGTGACACTCACCGCCAACTTCGGCCTCAACCAGTACAACATCGCCACCAACGCCACCAACGGCACCGCCGTCTGGGCCGGCTACGACTATGCCTACCCGACCGCCAACGTCACCATCAACGCTCAAGACAGCTATGGCGACGGTTGGAACGGCAACACCATCAATGTCTATTATAATGGTGGCCTTATCGACAGTTACACTCTTGCATCTGGCAGCACTGGTTCGTACAGCTTCAATGCCATAGCTGATGGCAATGTCACCTTCGACTTCTCATACACTGGTAACTATACTTACCCCAACGAGGTCTCCTTCACGATTCTTGTCGACGGTGTCGAAGCCTACACGGTCACTGACGGCAGCACCCTCACCAATGGTGCGGTGTTCTACACTATGCCCGCCGGCACTCCTGTTATGACCGAGGTCGTCCCCGAGGGCACCACTCCTGTTGATCCTCACACCAACCTGACCTTCACCGCCACTCCCGACGCTGGCTACAACTTCGTCAACTGGACCGACGCCGAGGGCAACATCGTCAGCAGCACCAACCCCGTCATCATCGAGATCGTCAGCGACACTACCCTCACCGCCACCTTCAGCACCGAGGTCTACACTGTCTATGCTGAGACCACCGACCCCGTCAAGGGTACCGTCGAGCCCGCCTCCGCCAACCTCACCGTCGAGCAGGGCGCCCTCTTCACCGCTACCCCGAAGTATGGCTATGTGTTCGTCAACTGGACCGACAAGAACGGTGCCGTACTCAGCACCGACGAGGCCTTCACCCTGACCGACGTCACCGTCGACAGTCTCTTCGCCAACTTCAACTATGACTACTTCACCGTCAACGTTGCCGCCAACGACGCCACCTACGGCACCGTGGCCCTCAACAACGACAATAGCGTCCTCACAGGCAACTTCCCCTATGGCGACACTGTCAACGTCAGCGCCGTCGCCAACGAAGGCTACAACTTCGTCAACTGGACCGACAACAACGGTGCCGTCGTGAGCGACCAGTTCAGCGCCCGCTTCATCGTCGAGGCCGACGTGACCTACACCGCCAACTTCGCCGACGGCAGCGAATACACCATCACCGCCGCCCCGGACGACGCTGTTCACGGCCAGGTGACAGGCGCCGGCACCTACCTCGCCGGTACCACCGTCGTCCTCACCGCTGTCGAGTTCCCGAACTACTTCTTCACACAGTGGAACGACGGCAACACCGACAACCCGCGCACCATCAACGTCACCGCCAACGCCGACTATATCGCTGAGTACGACACCGTCGCCTTCAACGTCACCGTCAACGGCGTGACCGAGAGCGTCAAGTACGGCGTCAGCTACACCGTCAACGCTGCCGACAGCGCCTGCCGCACCTTCAACGGCTGGCTGAGCGGCACCGAGACCGTGGCCAGCGGCAACCAGTACACCTTCGTGGTCACTGGCGACATCACCCTGACCGCCACCTACAGCGACGCTATCACATACACCTCCGAGGAGACCGTGGCCACCTGCACCAGCTATGACTGGAACGGCACCACCTACACCCTCAGCGGCGACTACACCGCCAACCTCACCAGCGTCGCCGGCTGCGACAGCATAGCCACACTGCACCTCACCGTCAGCCCGGCTATGACCAGCACCGACGTGCAGACCGCCTGCGGCAGCTTCACCTGGATCGATGGCGTCACCTACACCGAGAGCAACAGTACTGCCACCTACACCACCACCGCCGCCAGCGGTTGCGACAGCATCATCACTCTCAACCTGACCATCAACAACCCCGTCGGCACCAGCACCACCGCCGCCCAGTGTGGCAGCTACACCTGGACCGCCGGTGACGGCCAGACCTACACCACCAGCGGCACCTACAACTACAGCTACACCGACAACAACGGCTGCACTGTGGTCGACACCCTGGTCCTCACCATCAACCAGCCCACCACCGAGACCGTCACTGCTTCGGCTTGCGGCAGCTACGCCTGGAACGGCCAGACCTACACCGCCAGCGGCCTCTACACCTACACCACCACCAACGCCGCCGGTTGCGACAGCACCGTCACCCTCGCCCTCACCATCAACCAGCCTGTCTACTCCACGGTCAACCAGACCGCCTGCGACAGCTATGTGTGGTCTGATGGCAACGGCCAGACCTACACCACCAGCGGCAGCTACATCGTCACCGTCTCCGGCGGCGCCGCCAACGGCTGCGACAGCATCGTCACCCTCAACCTGACCATCAACAACGGTGTCAGCAGCACCGACGTGGCCACCGCCTGCGACAGCTACAACTGGAACGGCGAGACCTACACCGTCAGCGGCACCTACACCTGGACGGGTACCACCAGCAACGGCTGCGACAGCACCGTCACTCTGACACTCACCGTCAACCAGTCGGTCAGCGAGACCGTCACCGAGACTGTCGATGACTACTACGTCTGGAATGGCATCACCTACACCGAGAGCGGCACCTACACCTGGACCTACACCGCCGCCAACGGCTGCGACAGCGTCGTCACCCTGGTGCTCACCGTCAACACGGTCGTCATCCCCGACACCAACTACTACACTGTCAGCATCGAGACCGCCAACCCGGGTATGGGCGTCCTGACCGGCGCCGGCACCTATGCCGAAGGCACCATCGTCACCCTGACCGCCACCCCGAACGAGGGCTATGCCTTCGTCAACTGGACTGTCAACGGCGTCGCTGTGGCCACCACACCTGAATACACCTTCACCCTCGTGAGCGACACCACCGTGACTGCCGTCTTCGAGGCACTGCCCGTCTACTACACTGTCACCGGCGTCGCCAACGACGATGCTATGGGCTATGTCCTCGGCAGCGGCGAGTATGAGGCTGGCGCCACCGCCACCCTCACCGCCCAGGCCAACACCGGCTACCACTTCGTCAGCTGGAGCAACGGCCACGCTGAACCTACCATCACCTTCACCGTCACCGGCGACATCACGCTGACCGCCACCTTCGAGGCTGACCAGCCCGCCACCGGCATCGACGAGAGCGACATGGACAACGTGACTATCTACAGCAACGAGCGCACCATCTATGTGCGCGGCGCCGAGGGTAAGGATGTCAACGTCTACGACGTCAACGGCCGCACCATCAGCAGCACTGTCAACGCCGGCGAGACCGTCGAGTTCCGCATGAGCGCCACCGGTGTCTACCTGGTCAAGGTCGGCAACGCCCCCGCCAAGCGCGTCCTCGTGGTCCGCTAAGGCTACACTCTGACCATCGAAGAGCCCCGCCCGCAAGTGCGGGGCTCTTTTTTTACACGACTAAAACCTAGAGAATCTAGTTAAACTAGTTAAACTAGTTAAACTAGTTAAACTAGAGAATCTAGAAAATCTAGTCAGCCCTAGAAACAACAACAACATAATATGAAACCAACATTACTAGTCCTTGCTGCCGGCATGGGCAGCCGCTATGGCGGACTGAAGCAGATGGACGGCGTCGGCCCCCACGGCGAGATAATACTCGACTATAGCGTCGAAGACGCCATACGCGCCGGCTTCGGCAAGGCGGTCTTCGTCATCCGCCATTCGTTCGCCGACCAGTTCAAGGCCCGCATCAACGCCGAGCACTACGGCGGACGTATCGCTGTGGAATATGTCTACCAGGAGCTCGACATGCTCCCCGACGGCTTTGCCGTGCCTGAAGGCCGCGAGAAGCCCTGGGGCACCAACCATGCCATCCTCATGGCCAAAGAGGTCGTCAACGAACCTTTCGCCATCATCAACGCCGACGACTTCTACGGTCGCGACGCCTTCATGGTGATGGCCGACCACCTGCGCAGCCTCGACGGCGCCAGCGGACGCTATTGTATGGTGGGTTACCGCCTGGAGAACACTCTCTCGGAAAACGGCACCGTAAGCCGTGGCATCTGCGAGACAGACGCCGACGGACTGCTAGTCGGCATGACGGAACGTACCAGCATCGGCCGCACGCAGCACGGCATTGAATACAAGGATGCCGACGGCTCGATGCACCCGCTGAAGGCCGACTGCACCGTCAGCATGAACCTGTTCGGCTTCACTCCCGACTATTTCGCCAAGAGCGAGGCTCTCTTCGTCGACTTCCTGCGCGAACATGGCCATGAACTGAAAAGCGAGTATTACATCCCCTTCGCCGTCAACACCTTCATCCACGACGGCAGTGCCACTATGACGGTGCTGAAGACCACCGCACAGTGGTTCGGCGTCACCTACAAGGAAGACCGCCCCGCCGTGGTGGCACGCCTCGCCGCCCTCCACGCCGACGGCGTATATTGATGGCAGCAATGTACCGTGAGTGTTCAATAAGGAGATGATATCGCATACCGCGCTGTCGTTCGCACGCAGTCATGTCCACGACGACACCACACGCCTGCTGCTGAGCGCCGCACGCTATCCCGACATCGACATGCAGGCCGCGGTGCAGCAGATTGAAGGACTGCGCACAGCACAGCAGAAATGGCCGTCGCTGCTACAGTGCGACGGCTTTGTCTACCCGCCGCGCCTCAACCGCGAACAGGCTTCGTCGGACGAGACGGCTGTGCATAAGGTCTATGTGGCCTGTGAGCTGTTCGGTGGGCAGCCGCCACTGTCGGTGGCCGACCTTACCGGCGGAATGGGCGTCGACAGCATCGCCTTCGCACAATGCTCCCGCCTTGCCATACCGCCATGTAGACAGGTGCCGACATGCGTGGATTACGTGGAGCGCAGCGAGCAGCTCTGCACTCTGATGGAACACAACCGTGTGGCTCTCGGATTGGATAATGTCTGTGTGCACTGCGGCGACAGCATGCAATGGCTCGCCTCTGTGGAGCGCCGCTTCGACATGCTCTTCATCGACCCGGCACGCCGTTCGGCTATGGGTCGCAAGGTGTCGGCCTTCGAGGACTGCACCCCCGACATCTTGCAGTTTATGGAGCTGCTGCGCTCGCGATGCCGATGGCTGATGGTCAAGGCGTCGCCCATGATAGATATCGACATGGCTTGTCGCCAGCTGGGTGCTGTCGCCGAGGTGCATGTCGTCGCTGTAGTCGGCGAATGCAAGGAGGTGCTGTTCCTCTGTGGCCAATCCTCTGCCACAGAGCCCCGCATAGTGTGCTGCAATCTGAGTAATCCGAGTCCGAGTCCTCCGAGTCCTCCGAGTCCTCCGAGTCCTCCGAGTCCTCCGAGTCCTCCGAGTTCTCTGTCATTTACCAGAAGCGAAGAGGCCGCCTGCACACCATGCTACTGCTCCGCCGTAGGACGCTACCTCTACATGCCCGATGCCTCTCTGATGAAGGCAGGTCCGTTCAACCTCATCGCTCGACGCTATGGACTGCAGAAACTGGCCTCCAACACTCACCTCTATACCTCCGACGAGAGGGTGGGGGCGTTCCCGGGACGCATGTTCGAGGTGCTGCACGAAGTGAAGCCAAGCCGTAAGGCTGTTGCCGCAGCCATACCCGACGGCAAGGCCCATGTGGTCGCACGCAACTACCCTGTGGCTGCCGCCGACCTGCAGCGGCAGCTGGCCATCAAGGAGGGCGGCGACATGTACGTCGTGGCCACCACCATCGGCTCACGACACACCGCCTTCGTCTGTCGCCGGACAGGCTGACAGGGATGACGACACCGGGCCGTGCCCGGCAATAGGGTTTTTTGAAAAAAAATTTTGCCGGTTGAAAAAATGTTTGTAACTTTGCACTCTCCAAAAATGGGGATGTTGTACCTTGTATACCCGTTCAAGGTACACAGATTCAGGTTGGTATGTGCGCAGGCCAATTATCCGTCAGCGGCCAAAACACGTATCGGTCGGCGGAGAAACAATGAAAAATAACATCATCGTTAGTAAAAATAAAAATGAGTACGTTAAGCTACAAAACCGTGTCAGCCAACAAACAGACCGTCCAGAAGGAATGGGTCGTGGTTGATGCCGAAGGACAGACCGTGGGACGTCTGGCTACGCGTGTGGCCAACATCCTGCGCGGAAAGACCAAGCCCTGCTTCACTCCTCATGTGGACTGCGGCGACAATGTCATCATCATCAATGCCGAGAAGTGTGTCTTCAGCGGCAAGAAAGAGACCGACAAGATCTACCAGCGCTACACCGGCTACCCCGGCGGCCAGCGCGAGACCACCCCTGCCAAGGTGCGCGCCACCCATCCCGAGCGTATCCTGGAGCACGCCATCCGTGGCATGCTGCCCAAGAACCGCCTCGGCGACGCCCTCTACCGCAACCTCTATGTGTATGCCGGTACCGAGCATCCGCACCAGGGTCAGAACCCCAAAGTTATCGATATCAACGAAGTAAGATAAACAAAAGATATGGCAGAAGTAATCAACACCATTGGTAGAAGAAAGACCGCCGTGGCCCGCATCTATATGACCCCCGGCAACGGTGAAATCAAGGTCAACGGCCGCGACTATAAGGAGTATTTCCCCACCGGTCCGCTGCAGTACATCGTCGGCCAGGCTTTCGCCGTGGCCGGTGCCGAAGGCAAATGGGATGTCAAGGCCAACCTCGACGGTGGCGGCATCACCGGCCAGGCCCAGGCTCTGCGTATGGCTATCGCCCGCGCCCTGTGCGAGAACAACATCGAGGACCGCCCCGCCCTGAAGAAGGAAGGCTTCCTGATGCGCGACCCGCGTATGGTCGAACGTAAGAAACCCGGTCAGCCCAAGGCCCGTAAGCGCTTCCAGTTCAGCAAACGTTAATATTGGAAGGCTGACAGTAAAAGAATGTTTAGTATCCAAACTGTCAGGATGCTCCGTTGCATTGACACAGCGAGCCGCATAGGATGGCCGCTAAATGCAGCCCGAAGGACTGCCTGACGGTTGGTAAAAAAAGTTTAACAAAAGGAAAGTAAACGACATGAACGAACTTAAATTCGAAGAACTGCTCGAGGCCGGCTGCCACTTTGGCCACCTCAAGCGTAAATGGAATCCCAAGATGGCTCCTTATATCTTCAAGGAGCACAACGGCATCCACGTCATCGACCTGCAGAAGACCATCGTCAAGGCCGACGAGGCTGCTGCCGCATTGAAGCAGATGGCCCGCAGCGGCAAGAAGGTGCTCTTTGTCTGCACCAAGAAGCAAGGCAAGGAGATTGTCGCCGAGATGGCCAAGAACGTCGATATGCCCTTCGTCACCGAGCGTTGGCCGGGCGGCATGCTCACCAACTTCCAGACCATCCGCAAGGCTGTGAAGAAGATGAACAGCCTGGACAACCTGATGCACGACAAGGACTTCAACAACATCAGCAAGCGCGAACGCCTTCAGGTGCAGCGCGAGCGTGCCAAGCTCGACAAGAACCTTGGCTCTATCGCCGACCTCACCCGTCTGCCCAGCGCTCTGTTTGTCGTCGATATCAACAAGGAGCACATTGCCGTCGCCGAGGCCCGTCGTCTGAACATACCGACCTTCGCTATCGTCGACACCAACACCAACCCTGAACTTATCGACTTCCCGATACCCGCTAACGATGATGCGTCGAAGTCGATTGCCGCCATCCTCAAGCACATGTGCGAGGCTATCCAGGAAGGTCTTAACGAGCGCGCCCTCGACAAGGACGCCCAGGCCGAAGAGGAGGCACCCGAGGTGGAGAACAACGAGGAGAAGCCCGTCGAGAAGAAGACCCGCCCGCGCCGTCCCCGCAAGACCGACGACGCCCCCAAGCCCGAGAAAGTCGCCGACGCCAAGCCCGAGGATGCCCCCAAGGCTGAGTAAGGGATAAGTAGTTTCTAGTTTTACTAGCCAGACTAGTCCAACTAGTTCTACTAGTAAAACTAGATTTTTTTAATTAACAAGAAAAACAAAGAAAGGAACACAATATGGCAATTACCGCTTCACAGGTTAATGAACTCCGCAAGCTCACCGGCGTCGGCATGATGGACTGCAAGAAGGCTCTCGTCGAGACCGACGGCGACATGCAGAAAGCTATCGAGCTGCTGCGCCAGAAAGGTCAGAAGATGGCCGCCAAACGCGCCGACCGCGACGCCAACGAGGGTTGCGTGCTGGCCAAGACGATGGGCAACTATGGCGCCCTCATCATGGTGAGCTGCGAGACCGACTTCGTCGCCACCAACCAGGGCTTTGTCGACTTCACCACCAGCATCCTCGACACCGCCATGCAGAACCACATCACCACCAAGGACGAGGTTCTCGCCATGGACCTCAACGGCAGCAGCGTGGCCGATGCCATCACCGACCAGATTGCCAAAATAGGTGAGAAGATAGAGCTGGCTCACTTCGAGACTATCGAGGCCGAGAAGGTCTACGCCTATGTCCATCCGGGCAACCGCATGGCCTCTATCGTCGGCCTCAACAAGGCCGGCTACGACCAGGTGGGTCACGACATCGCCATGCAGGTCGTCGCCATGCGTCCCGTGGCTCTCGACGCCGACAGCGTGCCACAGGAGATCAAGGACCAGGAGCTCCGCGTGGCTGTCGAGAAGACCAAGGAAGAGCTCGTCGGCAAGGCCGTTGACGCCGCCCTCCGCAAGGCCGGCATCAACCCCGCCCACGTCGACAGCGAGGAGCACATGGCCTCCAACATGAGCAAGGGTTGGATCACCGAGGAGCAGGTCAACCAGGCCCGCCAGATCAAAGAGCAGGTCGCTGCCGAGAAGGCCGCACAGCTCAGCGAGCAGCAGATCAACCAGATCGCCAACGGACGCCTGAACAAGTACTTCCAGGAGAACACCCTCATGGAGCAGGAGTACATCATGGAAGCCAAGGTGAAGGTGAAAGACTTCATCGCCAAGGCCGACAAGGACCTCAAGTGCACCGGCTTCAAGCGCCTCGAACTCGGCGCCTGACCAGAAGCGCGGGCGTCGCGCCTGCCAGCGTGCCGAAGGCACGCCATCCCAATAACCCCACACTAAGCGATAGCGTAGTGTGGGGTTTGTCTGTCTCTGATGATAGACCAGCGTGCCGAAGGCACGCTACTATCAGCATGACGGGTCAGAGTGGTAGCATGCCTCCAGCACGCAGATGTTCTTCCCGAGGGTCATCGCTTTCGGTGTTTTTGCGGTGCAAGGATACATATTATTTCGCTATGTGTAAAAACTTTTGTAATTTTGCACCCCGAAAACTATGGCGAAGAAACAGAAATACTATGTGGTGTGGCAGGGTAGGAAGCCAGGCGTCTATACCGACTGGGACAGCTGCAAGGCGCAGGTCGTGGGCGTGCAGGGGGCGCAGTACAAGGGCTTCGACAGTATGGCCGAGGCCGAGGCGGCGATAAGGCTGCCGTACAGCAGCGTGGTGCAGTCGAATGCGTCTAATGGACATAATGGGTCAAACGGGCAGAATGGGTGTCTTGTCATCGACGAGAACGGCATGACCGCCATCAAGGCCGGCACCGCCAACCCTCCCATCCTCGACGCACTCGCCGTGGATGCCGCTTGCAGCGGCAACCCGGGTGTGATGGAGTACCAAGGCATATATATCCCCACCCGCACACAGGTCTTCCACTACCGCGCCGAGAAGGGCACCAACAACATAGGCGAGTTCCTGGCCATCGTCCACGGCCTCAGCTACCTCAAGAAGCACCGTCTGAACCAGATTATCTACAGCGACAGTGTCAATGCCATCGGCTGGGTGCGCCAGAAGGTGTGCAAGAGCAGGCTGCCTGTCGATGCTGCCACCGCCGAGTTGTGGGACTATGTGCACCGCGCCGAGCAGTGGCTGCGCGGCAACACGTATACCACCGAGATACGCAAGTGGGACACCGACAGCTGGGGCGAGATACCGGCAGACTTTGGCCGGAAGTAAAATACACTGCTCGCCACGCTGGCTGCGCCTACGCCGCTTCATCTCGGAAAAGCAAGCTGGCTTGCCCTTCGCTCGACTTTCGCAGCTCCCACGTAATCTCGTAAATCTTGTAAATATGCTACGCATGAACACCCGCAACCTCCGCTTCCGCAGCAACCGTGTCCGCGACATCGTCAGCCTCTTCCACGAGGAACTGGACGGCATGTACGGCAGCGGCGAGGTGGGCGTGTTCCTCGACATGCTCTTCGAGGCTTTCCTCGGCTGGGACAAGGTGCGCCTGCTGTCCTCAAAGGAAGAGACCATCGACCAGAGCGACCTGCTGCGCTTCCACTGGGCACTGGAAGAGCTGAAGGCCTTCTGTCCGATACAGCATATCATCGGCTACACTGACTTCTGCGGCTGCCGCATTGCCGTGAATCCCGACGTGCTTATTCCACGTCCCGAGACCGAAGAAATCGTCCAATGGATAGTATCCACGTTCCACGCTCCACGCTCCACTCCCCGCATCCTCGACCTCTGCACAGGCAGCGGCTGCGTCGCCATAGCACTGAAAAAGGCCTTCCCCGAGGCCGACGTCACCGCCGTGGACCTGTCCCCCGCCGCCATCGCCGTCGCACGACGGAACGCCGCGGACAACCAAGCAGAGGTAGACTTCCTTCAGGCCGACATCCTGGACCCAATGTTCAATCTTCAATCTTCAATTTTCAATTTAATCGTCTCCAACCCGCCTTACGTCCGCGACAGCGAGCGTGCCTGCATGCAACGCAACGTGCTGGAACATGAGCCGGAGCTGGCTCTCTTCGTGCCCGACGACGACGCGTTGCGCTTCTACCGTGCCATCGCCGCCGTTGCCATACGCCATCTGGACCACGACGGACTGCTGGCCGTCGAGATCAACGAGGCATTGGCCGACGAGACGGCGGCTTTGTTCCGTGGACAGGGACTTGTGGCTGCTGTACACACCGACTTCCGCGACCGTCCACGCTGGATAACCGCCACTAATCATTAATCACCAATCACCATGTTCTCCGACACCTACCGCACCATAGCCGCTCCCGCCGAGGGACTCTACAAGGAGAAAGGCTCCAAGTTCCTGGCTTTCGCCTACCCTGTGCACTCCACCGACGAGGTGAGGGCTCACCTCGACGAGCTGCGCAAGCAGTATTTCGACGCACGGCATCACTGCTATGCCTATATCCTGGGTCCCAACAAGGACGCCTTCCGCGCCAACGACGACGGCGAGCCGAGCGGCACCGGCGGACGCCCCATACATGGACAGCTGATGAGTGCCGACCTGACCGACACACTCGTCGTCGTGGTACGCTACTTCGGTGGCATATTGTTGGGCGCCAGCGGCTTGGCTAACGCCTACAAGACTGCTGCCCGCGACGCCATCGACCATGCCACCATCGTCGAGAAGACCATCGACGTGCGCTACCGTGTGGCCTTCGAATATGCGCTGATGAACGATGTGATGCGTGTCATCAAAGACTTCGACCTCAAGCCGGAAAACCAACACTATGACCTCGACTGTACACTGGAATTGGCCGTACGCCAATCGCTCAGCGTACGTCTCTACGACGCCCTCGTCAACCTGCGTGCCGTGAGGGTGGATGTCGTGTAGAAACGGCATGCGTATACTCGTTGTTTTTGCAGAAAAACGTACTGATGACAGCTGAAATGAAATATGTGTCGATGGTATTATATGGATGGCTCGGCGAAAAAGACATGTTGGCAATCAGACTGTTGTGTTGCGGTAGTGAAGAAAAAAGAAAAATAATTTTGCCAGTTTGAAAAAATGTTGTACTTTTGCACCCGCTTTCGACAGAATGAAAGCTTTGTTTTGACAGCAAACAATGCCCAGGTGGTGGAATTGGTAGACACGCTACTTTGAGGGGGTAGTGCTGATTACGGCGTGCAAGTTCAAGTCTTGTCCTGGGCACCCTGAAACACAAAAAAGCTGCAAAGCAAATGCCCGGGTGGCGGAATTGGTAGACGCGCACGTTTCAGGTGCGTGTTCCGAAAGGAGTGCAGGTTCAAGTCCTGTTCCGGGCACAGA
>FLNX01001893.1_pt1 | contig 28475 bp, 27 predicted proteins | sample 1140341 | NCBI WGS metagenome assembly FLNX01 (sample SAMEA3878208, study PRJEB12797) | bioreactor metagenome | biome: Moose rumen | place: Sweden | collected 2011-10 | reverse complement strand
CCCTCACAATATGTAGTCCATTGTGACCAAGTGGGGTAGAGGGTGAGTGCAGCCTCTGTAGAATAGGTACCGCCGAGGGCGTATGATGTGCCACTCGTCCCATCAGTGTTGGTGTTCCATGCCGTCTGATAGTAATCTGAACGGGTAAAATAACCGCTGCTTGCTAAAGTCAGATTGTTACCATAAACCTTATTGGCAGTTTGAGTACTTCCAGTTCCGTAAGTGCCTTTGTCGTATGTAACGGTATATTGCGTCTTACCGGTCAGGGTGATAGTACATGTTTTGCTATGCGCATCGGTGATGGTCAGAGTTTCCGATTTTGAACCGGCGGTGTGCGGAGTGAACTTAACCGTCACGCCACTTTCATCAATAGCCGTTACGGCAAAATCCGTTAGCGAAGAGCAATTGCTTGTTGTCAATGCGTCTCCGTAGTGCGTGCCGAACAAAATCTTTGTTGTCGCCGATTCTCCCCCTACTACCGTATTGCTAAAACTTTGACTTGTGCTTGTCGTCGTAAACCCGGGGATGGTGAAATTGATATAGCAAGTTTTTGATGTTACCTTTTGCTCAGAGTGATATTCATGATCCAACTTCCAATACATCCATAATGTGTTGTTGCCCGGATTATTAGGTGCCTCCGCAATCACATTGTAGTCAATAAAATTGTGATCACTATTGCAAAAACTCCATATGCGTGGATCATAATGAGCCCATCCGTCATCCTTGAAATAATCATGGGAATGATCACCTATGCCATAATACCACCGCATATCCTGAGTATAATAGTTATTATTTGAATAAGTCTTTATCCAGCAACCTTTTAGATAAAAAGTGGTTAATATGCCAAGGTTTACCGTATTATCATCATCTTTTAAGTTAGCTTCGCCATTCCATACATTGTTAGTTCCGTTGTAATACTCGACATTCCAAGCATTATCCGTCCAGAATCCATTTTGCGCCCACATTTGCCTTGTGGAGATGAAGATTAAGATAAATGTACACATGGTTAGTTGTAACCACCTTGTACAACATAAGTTTTTTTCTTTCATTGCTCCTACAGAGGTAAAAGAAGGGGTTTTCTCAGCCCCTAACGAGGCACGATTAACATTGTTTTTCATAATAGTATTGTGTTTGATTAATAATCTCGTTATGTAGTTAATAATAATTAGCGGTGATATTTACTTCCTTTTTACATAAAATAGGCTCCATCGACTTTTCTTATTCTCCTCATTAATACGTGATAAAATTCTTTCATTATCAACATTATAAGTTGGGGATATATATCCATATATACCATGCTTTGAATTGATTTTAATATTGCATTTCAATGCAAGATTTTTAATCGTTACTTTCCCTTTAATATATTTAACAATATCATCTCTATACAAATTATTAATACAATATACTCCATCATAATTTTCATTAATTACCTCTAAACTATAAAGGTCATTACCATCGTAAAATAAAGTCACATATTTATTTCCATCTCCTCCTTGTAAAATTCCTAATCGTACATGGGGTTGTTGATAATTAACCAATTTCATATTCTTGTTATTTATACTTTTATGGTGATTAAATGATTTAAATGGTGCAAAATTAATATGTCCTTTTGTGTCAAAATTATCTGTGTAGCCATCTTCATTTGTTAAAGTTAATTCAACAACGTATTCATGGTCTTTTTTCCACTGTTCTGCCTTAATCGCTCCAAACCTCTCTATCTCCGACTCATACTTCTTAAGTGCCATATATTCACAACCTTCTACAGATGAGAAAAATGAAATCGAACGTTTGTCTATATCTATTTTTGTTAGTTCTTCATCTCCAATTATTTTATCCTCACACATAGGACAAAAATCTTTATCGCTTACCTTAGAAGAAACCAATCGAAATACTACTAAGTCTTGTCTTATTCTATTATATAACGTACATACTGTCTTTTTATAATCATTATGAGTGTATGAATACTTAAATTTTGGAACATTGGATGGTGCAAACTGAAAATTGTTACCAATATTATCTTCTTTTGGGATTCTTTTAAAACACATATGATGTATTGTTAATACGCACTAACTAATCTATTTCGTTATAGTTATGTGTTGTAGTGTAAGCTTGCACTATCGCTTTATAATATGTTGTTAACAATAGTTATTTCATTATCCCCACATCTGTCCCACGTTGAGGGTGAGGAGTAGTGTTAGTAAGGTGATGATTCGGCGATAGCGGCTGCCGTTATCGACTCGTTGTCGTGTCGTTGTCGTCTTTTTGCCATCTTTTTGCCGTGTTTTTGCCGTCCTGTTGCCGTAGTTGATACGGTATTAGACCGATTTTGGCTGCATTGCCACTGCATTCCAACAGCCAAGTAAATAGATTTAAGTTTTTCTTAGCCCCTAAAGAGGCACGATTAACATTGTTCTTCATAATAGTATTGTGTTTGATTAATAATTCGCTATGTAGTTAATAATTCTTTCGACTACAATATCCTTATATTATATGCATAATCCGCTATATTGTTATGCAATCTCAACGCAATATTTCCCTCTAAGTCCATCATGCCCTTCTCCGGTTATCACCAAGTTATCTCCACTATATCGAAAGGTTTGAAAGTTAGTTTGAAACTCGCTGAAGCAATCCTGGCGATTGGCTAATTTACTCACGAATAGAGATGTGCAATCTAATTTACGACTTATAACAATGGGGCTGTTATCTTCAAAAAGAACTACATTGGTTGCTACATCTGTATAGCGAACATACTTGTCGTATGTCCATCCCGCTTGTACTGTATTCGCATTATTATCTTGCAAAAATCTTTTTACTGCATCCAAGTTATTATATTCTTCTATATCTGTCATCTCAAAATTGTATTTGGTTGTTTTGCTAACTTATCAGCCTTTTAAAGTTATGCCCTTATTAACATTGTTATTCGCCATTTTCCAATCTTCGTGCGGTTGCTTCATACCCGATTTGGGGTAAGGGGGCATTTGCATGCTGTTGTTTAACACTTAGCGCGCCTATGGCATTATAGATATTATCTAACTCTTGATGCATTTCTTCACTCAAATCATTAACAGTGCCGAGGTTATTCTCTAAAGCATCCTCCAATTCGCGCATTTTTAGTCTTAATTCATCTATAGCCAAGCCTTGCTCTCGACTTTGCATAAAGACCTTTCGAGCAGCAACAAAAGCACGCATAATATCCATATTGACTTGGATAGCCAGTTTCGAATGGAGGACACTCGACAACATTGCTACTCCTTGTTCGGTAAAAGCATATGGATTGGCACCTCCAAAATTATATCCTTCGGGTATCACAATTTGTGATCCCCCTCTGTTTATCAAGAAGTTAGATTCTTCCCTTGTTAACTTAAACATAAAGTCTGAAGGGAAACGTTCCATATTACGTTTAACCGCCTGCTTCAACACACGCGTCTCAACACCATACAGCCGTGCCAGTTGGAAATCAAGGAGAACTTTCTCTCCTCGCATAGTCAAAATAGACTGCTGAATGGATTCTAAATCAAAAGGTACTATTTCTACATTCTCTGCCATGTTACTATATAAAATCTTAATATTTTTGTTGATTAAGCGATTCGCAACGTATTGTTTTGGTATCTCGGTCATTGAGCGATGGTCTCGCCCGGGTATTGCAAAAAAACATTTTCGTTAAGTTGGGTCATTGATTATGTTAGTTTATTAGTTGATTCGTCGTCTAGTTGTTTAGTCGTTTAGTTGTATAGTTGCCTTGTCGTCTAGTTGACTAGTTCGTATTTAAGTTCCGACTCCGTTGCTGTTTCGTCTGTTATCATATCGCTTCGTATTGTAAAAAGAATAATCCGCCATTTCCGTCACAAAATATCGCCATTTCCGTCACAAAATATAAAATTTATTTGCATATATCATTGATTTTTAGTCATTTTGCTATTATTTAGTTTCATTCTTTTTACAATATTTCAAAGATCACTGCGGAAGACGTTGTAGGGGAGGAACTTAGAGGTGGGAGCCTTACGTATGAAACCCTGTATGGTTTGGGACATAAAAATAGCGTGAGAGTCTAATTACTCGTCACGCTACTTAAGGCTTTCGCAGGGCCCAACAGATATAACAAGAATCAGAAACCCACGCCGAATGCCTATGCTTATCCACATATACGCCAAGGAACAATATATCCTATAACGCATAAGAGGATGCGATAAACATCCCATGGGCATTTACTGAGCTTCTTTGTGCGACCTGTTGTGAATGTTTGCGAAATTCTAAGTAACCGCGACAAAGCGTCATAAACGCCAATATCAATACAATTGAAAAAGGGACACTTCCCAATTTCGGCGGCAAAGATACTAATTATTACTGATATATGCAAAAAAAAGTGCAATTTTTTTATTATTGCACTTAGTTTTTGACATATAATCGTCTATTTTCTACCTAATTGTCCAATCTTTTGGGTAACGAAGGGTGTAATCCAAAATGAGTGTTTGTTCAGCAGCGGGAGCCAACGACAAGGTATAGGTCAAGAGTCCGCGCTCGGCATCATTGACTGCACCTGTTGTGGTTTTATCCGAAAGAGTAACCTTAATCTCCTTATTCTGCGAAACGGGATATTGGTCCTTGACAATCAGTTTTACCGGCGTAGATTTAGCATTGGTGATAGATGTCCTATAGGTCAGCGCTTGTGTGGTTGTAGCGCCTTTAGTGGAGGTCAAATCCTGTATTTTTTCACGCTTAACGCGAATGGTAGGGTCAGTGCCAAGGGTAAGGTGAAGAGAGTTGGTATTCAAGTAAGTTTCACCAAAATAAGTACCGTTATAGTGGATAGAAGCAGCACCCGGCAAGAGCGCAAGAGGAGACCGAGCAGCATCAGCGGCAACGGAGTTAGCTGGTGTGATGGAAAGGTCTGCGATGAGGAAGACATCGGTACTAACTTTAGGCACTACATAATAGGCATAATCCACATTGGTTAATGTCTCTGTACCCAAAGCGATAATCTGCTCTTTACCATTGCCTTGCACATCATAGGGGACATCTATTTTATACTCCAGAGCGACTTCATTTTCCGTAGTGGAGACAAAATCGTCCATGGTTGCCATTTCGGCTTCTTCCTCAAAGACCATATTGTCCATGGCAGCAAAAGCGACATTGGTTACTTTAGCGGCACGGGTTGCATAATAAAGCGGTTTTTCGTATTTATTGATAAACCAAGTTGACAGTTCGGGTGCTTGGTTATTGCGCATAGGGGTAGCAGTAGAGAGCGTCAAACGCACAGCAGACCAATCCAATCCCGTAGTCTGGGAGACATATGCTTTTTTGACTAATTCAATGGGTTTGCCAATGGCTTTGACATTGATATCATAGTGCATAGACCATGAAGCTTGGGGTGTAAAATAACGGATTTCCAGAGGTTGGCGCTGCGCTTTGGGAGAAGAGATAGTCAACAGCAAAACTCCTGAACGTGTTTTGCCACTAGTGGAAGACTCCTTTATTTGTGCCTCCAATTGTTTTATTTCCTCCTTTGTTTGGGCAATAGAAGCGTCTAACGCCAATTTATCACTATAGAGCGCTGCCGCCTTAGACTGATAGAACTTGAGGTTAGCATCAACGGTAGCGGTGGTGACTCTGTCATAGGACATAGATGCCCTCACGCCGGACTCCAAGAGTGAGAGGGATGTCAGATTGGTTGCAGCCTCATTGGTCAGTCGGGTCAGTTGGGCTTGCTTATTCGCCAATGCCCGTTCCAAATCATCATGTTGCGCTGTGGAAGAAGACAAGTAGTCCGTCATAAATTGCGACGATGTAATGACAGCTCCACCGGCAAGAGAGAGTTGTAATGAAGAGGTGTTGAGAAATGGCGAAAGGCCTTCAACACGGATTTCATTCATACCCTTCGCAAGTGAAAGGGACTCGGTTTGATGAATTTCTGCGCCATTAAGGAATAAGGTGGCGGCAGTAATAGCAGCAAGTAAAAACATAGTTGTACGTGTTTAGTCTTTAGTTGATTTACGGAAGGAGAAATACTTCTGTCCAAAGAAGGAGATGATGACCGTCAAGAGCGTAATAACCATCTTGGAAGGTGTCGGGTACCAACCCCAAATTTCGACACAAAGTTTCAGTCCTACATAGTTCACCAACAAATTTAGTGCCACAATGAGTATATAACGAAATAATTGCCGTCCGCCATGGAGGTCAGATTGCGTGAAGGTGACATATTTATTGAGCCAAAAGCCTGTGAGTAAGGTGATAGGAAAAACAATGCACAAGGTGGCAATATGCGGTGTGAGACAAAGCGTCGGACCTATACTGTTTGCCAAGAAATCAGGCAGGTTAATGTATATCAGGTCATGCCCAATGACGAAGTTATAAAGCAAGAAGTATAGTACCCAGTCAAAAACCATATTGGTTGCCCCGCAAAAGCCGTATCTAAAAATCTCTTCCGTGACGACAGAAGTGAGTGCAGGAAACCATTTTTTGAACGGAGAATAGAAAAAATCAATGAAATTTGTAATTATTTTAGCTATTTTTTGCATATGTCGTTTTTTTTTTATACTTTTGCGCGATTTTTGTCAGCGGTTCATTTTGTTATCGGCTGCAAAAGTACAAAAAAATTTTTAATTACGCAAATTTTTATGGACGATTATCACGAAAATGCAACAAGTACGCGCCAAGAAGAGCCTGGGTCAGCACTTTTTGAGAGATTTGGGTGTCGCCCAACGTATTGCTGATACCATAGATAGCGGACGGGTTTTGGAAATCGGTCCGGGTATGGGTGTTCTCACACAGTTCCTATTAAAGAATCCAAAGATTGATCTCATGGCGGTTGAGTTGGACCATGAGAGTGTGGAATATTTGGGTGAGTGGTATCCGGAGTTGAAAGTTATAGAGGCGGATTTTCTTACATTAGACCTAAATGAACTTTACCCTGAAGGGGAGTTCAGTATCATAGGTAATTATCCTTATAATATAAGTAGTCAGATATTCTTCAAGGTTCTTGAATACAAGGACCGCATACCTGTATGCAGCGGGATGCTGCAGAAAGAGGTAGCAGAGCGGTTAGCGTCCAAGCCCGGTAAGAAGGCATATGGCATACTAAGTGTCTTATTACAAGCGTGGTATGATATAGAGTACTTATTCACGGTTGATGCGCAGTTATTCAATCCTCCACCGAAAGTACAGTCTGCTGTTATCCGATTAACGCGCAATAAGCGACGAGAGTTGGACTGTGATGAAAAACTTTTCAAAACAGTCGTTAAAACAGCCTTTAATCAACGCAGGAAGCAGATGCGCAATTCTCTTCAGGCGATAGCGGGTAAGGGAAACCCAATATTGCAGCAAGAGATTTTCACGAAGCGCCCTGAGCAGTTAGGAGTAGAAGAGTTTGTAGAACTAACTAAATTATTAGAGCCATGTCAGAACTGAGAATATTTTATAAAGACGCAGAAAAAATCAAAGTCGCAAAGACCATAGCTTCCTTGAAGCAATTGGACAAAAAGGATATTATTTGGATAGACTTGTTGGATGTAAGTGATAAGACAGAGGACACCTTGGAAGGTTTCCTGAAGATAGATATTCAGGAAGACGAAGAGATGGAAGAGATTGAGATGTCCAGTCGTTACATTCAGACAGATGATTCGATAGTGGCGAACTCTAACTTCATGAAGGAAGATTATGAGGTAGAGCCTGTGAACTTCATTATCAAGAACAATATCCTTGTAACAACGCGGGATGTTGAGTTAAGTACCTTCTCCGAGACGGTGAAGAAGATGTTCATCAATGCCCGTAACTTCCCGTCAGGGTATCATGTGATGGTAACAATCATGGAGACGCGCGTTGAGAAAGACGCCGACCTCATTGAGAACACAACTGACTTGATTACCGAACTGAGTAATAAAATCAATGCCAATGACGAAATGGATGAGGATATCCTTATTCAGATTAAGGACTTGCAGGAAAAAGTGACCAATATCAGACAGAATATCATCGATAAACAACGCGTAATCAGTAATCTTCTTAAATGTGATTTTATTCCGGATGAGCTACAGCCGCGTCTGACCATGATCATCAAAGATATTAACTCACTGCTTGACTATACGCGATTTGGTTTTGACAGGCTTGACTATCTGCAGGATACCTTCCTCGGTTTGGTAAATATTGAGCAGAATAAAATAATTAAGATATTTACGGTTATCAACCTTATTTTCCTTCCACCTACATTGATTGCATCCATGTTTGGAATGAACTTCCTTGATGTGCCGAAGATGAACTGGATAGAGGGATTTGTGGTTACTTCTATTCTAATGGTGCTTGTTATAGCCATTATTCTGATTATCTTTAGAAAGAAAAAGTGGTTGTAGGAGTTTTCAACAAAGTTTTTAACAAGTAGGTTAACGGAATGTTGAAAAGTGCTGAAAGAGGTTCAAAAGTCGGAGTTTTGAAAGTTACTGAAAAGTTTTCAACATCGTACATAAATATATAAGCCGCTTAATCCGAGCGGCTTATATTCGTTTTCAACAATTTAAAAAGGATAATATCATTAAGGATTTAAAGATTTATCTTATATTTTAATTGTTCAATGTTAGTTGTGCTTAAAGTCCATTAGTCTTTATTATAGGAAAGATAGTCGTGTATAGAAGCTGCGGCTTTTCGTCCATCGGACATAGCCAGGATGACGGTAGCGCCACCGCGGACTATATCTCCACCGGCAAAAATAGGTGCGTTGCCATTGGCAGCGTCCATGTGGACAGAAGGGACAGAACGCATATTATCGTCTACAACGATAGTACCTTTCTTGGATATTTCCAATAATCCTTCTACGGCTCGTGGGATAAGCGGGTTAGGTGAAACGCCTACGGCTACAATGACGAGGTCGACATCGAGGGTGATGGTTTGTCCTTCTACGGGCACAGGACTGCGACGACCTGAGGCGTCGGGTTCACCAAGCTCCATGACTTGTAGGACGGCTTTTGACACACGACCTGATTCGTCTCCTATATATTCTATAGGATTATGGAGTGTGAGGAACTCTATTCCTTCGTCCTTGGCATGGTGCACTTCCTCAAGACGGGCAGGCATTTCGGCTTCTGAACGGCGATAAACGAGAGTGGCTCGTTCAGCACCAAGACGCTTTGCAGTACGCACGGCATCCATGGCTGTGTTACCACCTCCGACTACTATAACCCTCTTACCATATAATAAAGGAGTATCAGTAGAAGGGCTCGAAGCGTCCATAAGGTTGACGCGTGTAAGGTATTCGTTGGCTGAGAGGACGCCGTTGAGGTTTTCGCCCGGGATACCCATGAACTTAGGTAATCCTGCTCCGGAGCCCACGAAAACAGCCTTATAACCCAATTGGGCGAGGTCGTTCATAGAGATGGTTTTGCCGATGATGGTGTCAGTAAGGAAATGGACACCGAGTTGGCGGAGCCCTTCTATCTCTTTGTCGAGGATAGCATTGGGCAGACGATACTCTGGTATGCCGTAACGAAGAACGCCTCCGAGTTCATGGAGAGCCTCAAAGACTGTGACATCATATCCGTACTTAGCGAGGTCGCCGGCAGCGGTGAGCCCTGCGGGTCCTGAGCCTACAACGGCTACTTTGAGTTTCGTACATATCTGGTTATCATTACGTTCAACATCCGATGAGCACTCGTCGGAGATAGAGGGCGAACAGGGGGTAGTGATTGGGGTGGAGGGGTCGGTGCTGATAGCGTGGTCGGCGACAAAGCGTTCCAAGTAGCCGATAGCGATGGGTTCTTTGTGCATCTTGTTATAGATACACTGCGCTTCGCATTGTTTTTCCTGCGGGCAGACACGACCACAGACTGCAGGTAGGGTAGATGACTCGTGGATGATGTCCGCGGCTTTGTTGATATCACCGAGTGTTATCTGGTGAATGAAGGCCGGGATATTGATATTGACGGGGCAGCCGGAGACGCAAGTTGGATTCTTGCAGTCAAGACAACGGGATGCCTCGGTGAGTGCCATTTGGAGTGTTAAGCCTTGATTGACCTCAGCGTGAAGTGACTTAGCGCGGATGATGGGGTCGAGTTCGGGCATCTTAACGCGGGGAATGGAGGTGCGTTGCTTTGGGGATAGGGAGGAGTCCGATTGTTCGGTTATCCGGAAGTCCTGTTTTGTTGTTTGGTTATCCGGAAGTCCGGAAGTCCGGATGTCTTGTTGTGTTGTTGTTAGGGTATCCGGATTGTTGAGGTATTTCTCGTAGGCGGAGGATTCCTCGTTTTTGTAGGAGCGGAGGCGGCTCATCATCTCGTCCCAGTTAACCTTATGGGCATCGAACTCGGGTCCATCAACACAGACGAACTTGGTTTCTCCGTCAAGGGTTATACGACATGCACCACACATACCTGTTCCGTCTACCATGATGGTATTGAGGGATGCGTCGGTGGGGATGTTGTACTTAGCGGTTGTGAGTGCAACGAACTTCATCATGATAGCAGGACCGATGGTGATGACCTTGTCAACCCTCTCACGGTTAATGACTTGTTCGACACCAACAGTTACCACACCTTTCTGTCCGAGAGAGCCGTCGTCGGTCATGATAATGACCTCGTCGGAAGTGGCTTCAAGTTGTGAACGCATGATAATGAGGCTCTCGGTGCGGGCTGCAAGAACCGTTATAACGCGGTTTCCCTTGGCTTTGAGGGCTTGTGCAATAGGTAGTGTGGGTGCAGCCCCGACTCCGCCACAAGCAAGAACGACTGTACCAAAGAGCCGAATGTCGGTTGCTTTGCCGAGCGGTCCGACTACATCGTGGATATAGTCACCGGACTCAAGGGCACAGAGTTTGGCGGTAGAAACGCCAATGCGTTGAGCAACAAGTGTTATGGTACCATTCTCGATGTCGGCATCGGCAATGGTAAGTGGTACTCGCTCACTATTTTCGTCAACGCGGATGATGACGAAGTGTCCTGCGCGTCGCGATTGAGCAATGAGCGGAGCCTCAACGATAAGCTCCGCTACATTTTCAGAATAGAATCTTTTGGATATTACTTTATTCATAGTCTTCGTTAATTAGAAGAACTTAGTTTCGGCACCAATAATAGAGGAAAGCAGGTTATTGGCGAGACGAGAAGCACCAAAGCGGAAGGACTCGTTATTGAGCCAGTCTTCGCCTAATATTTCTTTAACGAGGGTGTAGTGTTGTACGGCTTCATCGGTAGTAGAAACGCCGCCGGCGGGTTTGTAGCAAACCTTTTGTCCGGTCTTTTCCTTCCATGCCTTGATGGCGGAGCACATGATGTAGGTGGCTTCGGGTGTAGCGTTGAGTTTAACTTTACCTGTAGAAGTCTTAATGAACTGCGCACCTGCTGCCATGGCAAGGATGGAGGCTTTCCAGATGTTCTCAGCAGTGCCGAGGTTACCTACTTCGAGGATGACTTTGAAGTGAGCGTTCTTGGCTGCGGCTTTGATCTCGGATATTTCGTCAAAGCACTCCTCATAGAGTCCCTCGAGGAACTTACCTTGTGAGAGGGTCATGTCCACCTCGGTAGCGCCTTGTGCCACGACCATTGCCGTTTCGGCGACCTTTATTTCGACGAAGGTCTGTGCAGCAGGGAAGCCACCAACGACTGCAGTAATGCCTACACCCGGGGCTTTGAGGGATTTCTTGACAGCCGGAACGAGAGCGGGATAAACGCAAATGGATGCTACATTAAATCCCTTGCAGTCAGGGAATTGTGCTTCGAAGTTGTTGCAGTTCTCAGCCATTTTAGTGACCTTAGCGTAGGTGTCTTCGCCATTAAGGGTGGTGTAGTCTATCTGATGGAGACATTGTTTCCATACCTCTTTATTATTGTTTTCGGCACAATGAGCTGCGAGGATGTCAACTACGTTTTTCTTCACTTGTTCGTCTGTGAAGGGGCAGGGATAAGCTGCAAAAAGTTCTTCAAATTTGTTCATAATATTAGAATTTTAGTTGTTATTCAGAGTGTTCGGAGTAGTTTGAGCGAGGCGACCGATGATAGTTTCGTTTCCGACCACAGACTCACCGACCTCGACATACATTTCCGTATCGAGCGGCAAGTAGAGGTCTACGCGGGAACCTAATTTAATGAAACCGAGCGTTTTATTGCGTTTAGCCTGGTCTCCCTTTTTGGCATACGTGACGATGCGTCGTGCCATAGCACCGGCTATTTGCCGTAGTGCTATTTGGATTTTAGAGGGTGTTTCGATGATGATGAGAGAGCGTTCGTTCTCAGTGGAAGACTTTGGTAACCATGCCTGTAAGTGCCTGCCTTTTTGGTGTTCGGAGCGGATGACCGTTCCCTCAATAGGGTACCATTGTGCGTGCACATTGAGGGGGGACATGAAGATGGATACTTGCAATCTTTTCTCGTGAAAGATCTCAGTATCGTCAGTAGGTTCGATAACGACTACTTTACCATCTGCGGGCGCAACAATAAAGTTAGGTTCGTCAATGTTGATTTCGCGGTGGGGAAAACGGAAGAAATAGACGCTGAAGCACAGCATGAAACAGACGAGTACCATGATGAGTACAAAGATCCACGGATTATTGAGCCAAAATCCTAAAGCACACAGGATTAAGAGCAGGATGAAGAGCGTAGCGATGAGTGTTCTCCCTTCCCGATGAATCTTGATGTGTTTGTTATTTTTATGCGATTTTTTCGTCATAGTTACTGATTAATCCATTGTGAATAAGGAAATTGTGTAAGCATTTCTGCTGCTTGGTCAAGTCCCTCTTGCATTTTCTTATCGAGCATCATCTTGAACATCAAGGGTATGTCGGCGATGATGGTTAGCTTGACGCGCGTGTCGGCCGGTGCCACTTCCTTCAGTTGAATCCAAAAGTTAACGGTAGTACCCGGGAGGTTCTCAAGTCCGAACTTGATAGTATTATTCTCGACACGGTCAAGGATGCGGACATCAATCTTTTGTCCCAAGCCGTCCACTTTGATTCGGATAGTGTCGGGTTCTATTTCAATTTCCTGTACTTTATCCTTAGGTATCAAGTCTTTAACCCGTTCGAGGTTTTGGAAGTTACTAAGGACGGGGTAGACATGTGATACGGGTGCCGGGATGGCACACACTTTGCTTTCGTATTTCGATTCAGCCATAGGTGAAATGTTTAATTATTCCATTTAGATGGGGCTTTATGCCACTGTTCGAGTATATGTATTTCTTCGGTAGTGAAGAGTTTTTCTTCTTTAGCGACTTGCAGAACAGAGTTGAAGTTCGTAAGAGCATAGACGGGTACGCCAGTTTTCTTGAGTTTCTGAACAGTAGAAGGCAGTTGCAGGTCGAAGATGGAGAGGATGGCTTCGACGGAGCAAGCGTTATTGCGTATTACCTCGATAGAGGAAAGTGCGTCGTTACCTCCATGTATTTGGTTATCAATGAGAATAACTTTCTGTCGCGGACGGAGATCGCCCTCTATTTGGTTCTCGAGTCCGTGTGTTTTAGGAGACGGGAAGATATAAATATAGGGCATATTAAGTTGCTCTGCGACAAGCAGTCCTGAGGCGATAGAGTTGATGGCTATACCTGATATGACATCAACATCCGGGAAGAACTCGGTGATGATGTGTCCCAGTTCCATTTTGATAAGGTTACGGGCGTAGCCGTAACTAAGTAGTTTACGGTCGTCAAAGTAAATAGGCGATTTCCAACCGTTGGCCCACGTAAAGGGGTTCTCAGTTTGGACATAGAACGCCTTTAGTCGCAGCAGTTTCTGGGCAATGAGTCGGTCAATATGATTCAGTTCTTTCATGTACTATATATGTTTGAGCCGCAAAGATACGAAATATTTTTGGAATATGCAAATAGAAAGGCCTATTTTTCGTCAATTTTAGCGTTTTCGAGTCTTTTTTGGTATTTTTCGATATGAAGAGATGTTTGTCTGGCTTGTAATTCGAGTTGGTGGATGTCATTCATGAGGGTTGCAAAAAGGAGTGTTTCGATGAGCGCTTGTTTGTCTTTTTCGGGCAGTAGGAATCGGTAGTTGGATTTAGTGCCGACAAAGGCTATGCGCTCTTTTTGGTAGGAGTATGCGTCGAGTAGTTTGAGGAAGGCGATAGCGTCTTCCTCCGTGAGGGTGAAAATTTCGTGGTAGCCCTCTGCCTCAAAGGTGTGGTTGGAGCCGTTGAAGGATTGGCTGAGAGAGTCGGTGAGGAGTTGTAGTGAGGAGATGTGAAGGGGGTAGGAGCCAACATAGTACCCCTTGACAATCACGCGATAAGCGTCTGTTACATAGGCTTGTATGTAGCAGCGCGATGAGTTGGGGGCGGTTTTGAGGGAGCGATGAACATACCGTCCATGATCCTCGTAGGCGTCGTTCTTGTCGTAATAGAAGTCCTTCATGACGGGTTCGACCTGTTGTTGTAGGACAAGAATCATGGAGTCGGCGTATTGCAGAGAGTGTTGTTGTAGGACGAGGTTGGTACTATCTTCCAGCCGTTTTTGCTCTCTCAGTTCGGCGACAGAAGGTCGTTTAGGTCCACATGACGTCCATAGTCCTGTGAAGATGATTGCGAGGAGCGCAAAAGTGATAAAAATGCGATTTTTCATACCTTATTGTATTAAATATGGTGCAAAGATAGTAATTTTTTGTGGAAAATAAAAAAAAAAGTAGTTAAAATTTGCATAATTATATTTTTTTTTGTAATTTTGCGGTCGAAGTAGTGCGCAAGCATACCAAAACAACTAATACATGTATTATTTATGAAGAAAAATTTATTCTTTGTGTCAGTCATGGCAATAGCTATGTTGGCATCTTGCAGCAAGAACATGCCGCAACCGGAAGAGATTACTGTTAACCCGAGTCCGTTGGCAGTAGTTGGAAACAAGGTGAATGCAGACATTCGTGGTACATTCCCTGTAAAGAAATTCGCTAAGAAGGGTACATTAGTAGTTACTCCGGTCTTGAAGTTTGATGGTCAAGAGTTACTTTCTACTCCTGTAACCTATGTCGGTGAGAAAGTGAAAGAGAATGGTAAGGTGGTAAGTTACCGTGACGGTGGTACTTATACCCAGACTGCTTCTTTCGATTACCAACCCGAGATGGCTCAATGCGAACTTTATCTGCGTTTCAGTGCCAAGATTGGCAATAAGGAGATTGAAGTTCCTGATTTGAAAGTTGCTGATGGTTTGGTAGAGACCGCTAAGTTGGCCAATGCAGAGGACTGCGGTGCCGTAGTTACTCCCGACAAGTTCCAACGCATTATTCAAGAGATGCAAGAGGCTGACATTAAGTTCCTTATCCAACAATCCAATCTACGCTCATCTGAGACCGGCAGTGAGGCTCTGAAGAACCTGCGTGCTGCTATCAAGGATGCTGCTCAAGCAGAGCGCAAAGAGATTAACAACATTGAGGTAAGCGGTTATGCTTCTCCCGATGGTGGTGAGACTCTGAATGAGAACCTTGCAACTGCTCGTCAGAAAAACTCTCAGAAGTTCCTTGCTAACCAAATGAAGAAGGACAAAGTATCTGCAGAGATTCGTTCGTCTGTAACGGCTGAGGACTGGGAAGGCTTCCAAGCAGCTTTGGAGAATAGCAACATCCAAGACAAGGAGTTGGTACTGCGCGTTTTGTCGATGTACAGCGATCCCGAAGAGCGTGAGGCTCAAATCAAGAACTTGAGCAGTGTATATAAGAACATTGCAGATGAGATTCTGCCGGCACTGCGTCGTAGCCGTTTGATCTTGACGACCGATTTGATTGGTAAGTCTGATGATGAGATTTTGGCTTGCTGGAAGAACGACCCGACCGAGTTGAGTCTTGAGGAGTTGCTGTACTGCGCTACTCTCGTTCCGGCAGAGGAGAAGTTGGCTGTTTATGCAAAGGCCGCTGAACTGTACAAGGATGACGCTCGTGCTTACAACAATATGGGTATTATTTACTTCGAGCAAGGTAATATTGCAGAGGCTCGTCGTTGCTACAACAAGGCTCTGGCAATTGATGCAAACAATGCTGATATTCACTACAATGCAGCATTGGCAGCAATGGCAGACGGTGACCTTAACAAGGCTCAAGAAGAGCTTGGTAAGGCAGCCGGTGGTAATGGGGACATGAATGCGGCTCTGGGTACTCTGAACACGATGAAGGGGGACTATGCTGCTGCTAAGAAGGCTTATGGCAATGTAGCTTCCAACAACGCAGCTGTTCAACAGATTCTGAATGAAGATTATGCTGCTGCTCGTCAGACCTTGGCTAATGTGAAGAACCCGAACGCCACGACCGCTTATCTGCAAGCAGTAGTAGGTGCTCGCACCAACGACCGTAATGCGGTGTACAACAACCTCAAGGTTGCTTTCGAACGCGATGCTACTCTGAAGGCTAAAGCTGCTAAGGACATCGAGTTTGCTAAGTATGCTGAAGAGGCTGATTTCAAGGCACTTGTTAAGTAATTAAGTAATGTCGGTATTATTTCCTAAAGTAAATAAGCCGCGAGAGTGGGATTATCGTCCCATCTACTATGACCCGGAGAAGGAGGCGCGCGAGGAGAAACGTGCGCGCCTCCGTCGCGGGTATCTACAAGAACAACACGAAAAGAACATGCAGGAGCAGAAGAACCGTAATAAGTCTAAGTTAGGTTTTTGGATTGCGCTGTTAGTGTTGGTGTTGTTAATATTCTTATTTTTGGGTTAATGCCCTCATTACCAAGTTGTAAGTATGGACGTTATCCATCTATTACCGGATAGTGTCGCTAATCAGATAGCGGCAGGCGAGGTGATACAGCGCCCCGCTTCGTGCTTGAAGGAGTTGGTGGAGAACAGCTTAGATGCCGGTGCTCAACACATCCAAGTGATTGTGGTGGATGCCGGTCGCACTTTATTACAGGTGATAGATGATGGGGTAGGCATGAGCGCGACGGATGTTCGTATGGCGTTTGAGCGTCATGCGACGAGTAAGATCATGGAGGCGAAAGACTTATTCGCGTTGCATACCATGGGTTTTCGAGGTGAGGCGTTAGCGTCCATATGTGCGGTGGCACATGTGGAGGTAATGACGCGGCGGAAAGAGGATGAGGTCGGCACGCTCCTTGAGATTGCCGGTTCGGAGGTGGTCAGGCAGGAGAGTTGCCAGTGTCCGGTAGGAACGAACTTCAAGGTCAAAGACCTCTTCTACAATGTACCCGCAAGGCGTAAGTTCCTCAAGACGGACCAGACGGAGCTGCGCAATCTGTTGCAAGATTTTTACCGCATCGTGTTGGTTTATCCGCAGGTGCAGTTCACCTTTGTCCAAGAGGACGAAGTATTGGTTGATTTGCCCCAACAGACTTATAAGCAGCGGATAGAGGGGATATTCGGTAAGTCGACCGCCAAACCTTTTACAGGTCAGTTGGTTGACCTGCATGTCGATACGGATATCGTGACGATTCATGGGTTTGTGGGCAAACCCGAAACGGCATCAAGGTATGCGCAGCAATATTTCTTTGTGAATGGGCGTTACATGCGGCACCCGTATTTTCATAAGGCAGTCATGGCTGCCTATGCAGGTATGTTGCCGGGGGATTATATCCCGTCCTATTTCATTTATTTTGAGATCAATCCCCAAGCGATTGATGTCAATATTCATCCGACTAAGACAGAGATTAAGTTCCAAGACGAACAATATATATTCCAAATATTGGTAGCGACGGTGCGTGAGGCGTTGGGTAAGTTCAATATCGCCCCGTCGATAGACTTTGACAGGATTGGTGAAGTAGAGATGCCTTCCTCTAAGCCGGCAAGGTCTATTCCGCTACCCAAGACGGTGACGAACTCGACCTATAACCCCTTCAAGCATACGGCAGCACCGTCTGATAAACGTGAAGTGCGTGAGGCTCAGATGTTTGCGATGGATAGTAAGGCTGCGCCGCAACTCTTCGATGGCGATATCATGTCGCTGCCGGTCTATCAGTATGAAGATAAGTATATTCTGCTGCCGGGGAGTGAAGGGCTGTTCTTCATCAACCAGCACCGCGCGCATTATGCTATTCTCTACCGGAAGTTAATGCTCCGGATGTTGGACGGCAAGGGAGTGAAGCAGCAAGTACTTTTTCCGGAAGAGTGGCACTTGAGTCCCGACGAGAATGTGCTGTTCCGGACGATTATGCCGGACTTGCAGTATGTGGGTTTTGAGTTTGACCAATACGGGCGCAATGCGTATAGCATCACTGCAGTGCCGGTGCTCTTTGGCGAAAAGAGTGCGCTGCCGATACTCAAGGATATCTTGTCCGAAGTGAAGAGTGTAGGTACACCCGTTCGTGACCAATGGCAGAAGCATATTGCTATGATTTTGGCAGAAGAGATGGCGATACCATACGGCAAACACTTGACGGAGATAGAGTGCCGCGATATAGCGCAACAACTCTTCGCGATGCCCAATTACCGGATTGCACCGGATGGCAAGACGATACTATTCCTCCTGTCCAATGAAGAAATAAAGAAACGATTATAGACTAATTATACCATATCATGAAACACAGTAGAACCATTTTAATCAGTTTATTTTTGGTGTCCGTGCTGGTAGGATGTCGTCCTACTCCGAAGTATTTGACTATCTTGCACACCAATGACACGCACTCACAAATTGAACCGACCCAAGCGAATGAGGGCGGTTATGCTCGTCGAATGGGCGTGATTAAGGCGGAACGGGAGCTTGATCCGGAATTACTGCTATTAGATGCCGGAGACTTCTGTCAAGGGACACCTTATTTTAATATATATAAGGGTCGCGTAGAGGTAGATGCCATGAATAGGATGGGGTACGATGCCGCGACACTGGGCAATCATGAGTTTGATAACGGCTTAGACACCCTTGCTGTGATCCTTAAGGGTGCTAATTTCCCTATCGTTTGTGCCAATTATGATGTTACGGGCACGCCGTTAGAAGGAGTCGTTAAGCCGTATACTATCTTGCGCCGCAAGGGTGTGAAGATTGGTATCTTCGGTTTGGGTGTATCGCCGGAAGGGCTGATTGACTCCAAGAACTTTGCCCCCGTCAAGTACCTTGACCCGTATGAGAAGGCTGCTGAGATGGTAGATATTCTGAAAAAGAAGCACTGTGAGGTCATTATCTGCCTTAGCCACCTCGGAACGTATCCTATCATCGAGGGCGATGTTCCTTCAGATGCCCAACTGGCGGCACGCGTGAGCGGGATAGATATGATCGTGGGCGGACACACCCACCAACTCTATGACATCCACCTGCCTAATCCCGATGGAGTCGAACTTCCGGTACGACAAATGGCGAAGTCAGGACGCTTTTTTGGCAAGTGTATCTTGCATTTGGAAGAAAAATAGAAATAATTTGCATAAAAATTTGCGTATATCGCAAAATTGTTGTAATTTTGCAGCCGATTTTACGAATAAGCGTAAAATGGTACGAATATAAACTTTTAAAATTTATACAATTATGTCAGAAATTGAAGCTAAAGTGAAAGACATTATCGTTGACAAACTGGGCGTAGAAGCCTCTCAAGTTACCAACGAAGCTAGTTTTACAACGGATCTGAATGCCGATTCATTGGACACCGTTGAATTGATTATGGAGTTCGAAAAGGAGTTTGGTATCACCATTCCCGAGGAAGACACTCCGAAGATTTCTACTGTAGGTGACGCTATCGCCTATATTGAGAATGCTCGTAAGTAATACTCCTGCATTTCCAACTATATACGAGTTTACAGGAGGACTGTAAACTCGTATTTTATCAAAGATTTATGACATTACATCGTGTAGTAGTAACCGGAATAGGGGCTGTAACGCCAATAGGTAATACTGTTCCCGATATGTGGCAGGCCATGCTGGAAGGTAAGAGCGGGGCTGCTCCCATCACGCAGTTCGATGCCTCTAAGTTCAAAACTCAGTTTGCCTGTGAGGTGAAGGGGTTTGACCCATCCTCGTTCCTTGACCGTAAGGAGGCGCGTAAGATGGACCGCTTTGCACAAATGGCGTTAGCCTCTGCTATTGAGGCGGTTAGGGGCTCTGGGCTGGATTGGGAGAAGGAGGATAAGGACCGAGTAGGTGTTATTGTCGGTTCGGGTATAGGCGGGCTGAAGAGCTTTGAGAACGGTGCTTCGGATTTCGCGACCGGGGACGGTAGACCTTTCTATAGTCCGTTCTTTATACCCAATACCATCACCAACATGGGGGCAGGACATATATCCTTGTATTTCGGTTTGAAAGGTCCTTCGCTCAATATTAGTACGGCTTGTTCATCGGGCTCGCATGCTATCAGTGCAGCCTTCGACTTGGTGCGTACTGGTCGGGCAGAGATTATGCTTGCTGGAGGTGCCGACGCGGATATAACAGTCAGTGGCATAGGCGGTTTCAACGCTATGCATGCGCTCTCAACCCGCAACGATGACCCCGCACATGCCTCCCGTCCCTACTCCAAGAGCCGTGACGGATTTGTGTTGGGAGAAGGAGCTGCTACTATTGTTCTGGAGAGCTATGAGCATGCTCAAGCTCGCGGGGCACATATCTTTGCCGAGTTGGTCGGCGCTGCTGTTAATTCAGACGCTTACCATATGACGGCTCCTGACCCATCGGGTGACGGAGCGGCTAAGGTCATGAAGATGGCCATTGAGGACGCCGGTATAACGCCTAATGATATTGATTACATCAATACCCACGGCACCTCTACCCAATTAGGTGATGTGGCAGAACTCAAGGCTATTCAAGACCTCTTCCAAACCCATGCTTATGAACTGAATATCAGTTCCACTAAGTCCATGACGGGGCACCTCATTGGTGCCACAGGCGTGGTGGAGGCAATAGCATGTATATTGGCTTTGCAGAACGGTGTCGTACCACCCACCATGAACCACGAGGACGACGACCAAGACGAACATATAGACTATAAACTCAATTTCACTTTTAATCAACCACAGCAGCGTGAACTCCATTACGCTTTGACCAACACCTTTGGTTTTGGGGGACATAATGCTTCGCTGGTTTTTAAGAAGTGGGAATAGTTATTTATAAACTTTAAAAAGGTATTAGTATGTTTACACAACAAATCGGAGAGAATGCCGGTAAAATCTGGTCTGCACTGCAAGGTGGTGCGCTCTCTCAGAAAGATCTCAAGAAAGCTACAAAGTTAAAGAATGACGAACTTTTCCTTGCTTTGGGGTGGTTGGCTCGTGAGGGCAAACTCAATGTGCAAGAAGGTGAAGAGCTTGTTATTGCATTAGCTTAACTTTTGCGTTATGGTAATAGCAATAGTGGGCGCATCGGGTGCCGTAGGACAAGAATTATTAAAAGTGCTTGAAGAGCGCCATTTTCCTATTACTGAACTTCGATTATTCGGTTCCATGCGTAGTGCAGGGACCGAATACTCTTTTAATAATCAGGTAGTTAGAGTCCAACGACTTGAACACAATGACGCCTTTCGGGGGGTCGATATAGCCTTCGTTTCGGCAGGAGGAGCCGTCTCTATGGAATTTGCTCCTGATATAACCCGTTACGGGGCTGTGATGATAGACAACTCTTCAGCGTTCAGGATGGCTGAGGATGTGCCGTTGGTGGTACCGGAGGTGAATGGACAAGACGCTTTTGAGCACCCGCGCCATATCATAGCTAACCCTAATTGCTCTACCATCGTGATGGCTTTGCCGTTGATGGCACTCAATGCGCTTAGTCCTATTAAGAAGGTTCATGTCGCGACCTACCAAGCCGCTTCAGGTGCCGGTGCGCAAGCCATGCAGGAGTTGCAGAACCAGTATGCACAAATACTTCACAATGAACCTGTTACCATCAGCCGCTTCCCCCATCAGTTAGCGTACAATGTTATCCCGCATATTGATGTTTTTACCGCGAATGATTATACCAAGGAGGAGATGAAGATGCACAACGAGACCCGCAAGATCTTCCATTCCGATACCTTGTCTGTCAGTGCAACCTGTGTCCGGGTGCCGTCCCTCAGATGTCACTCCGAGGCAGTGTGGGTCGAAACAGAGGAACATGTTGATGTTGAGGCTTTTAAACAAGCCGTTAAGGCCATGAAGGGCTGTCGCCTCATGGACGAACCTGCTAATAACTGCTACCCGATGCCCTTGGATTTGAGTGGCACGGATGATGTTTATGTCGGCAGAATACGCAACGATTATACTTCCCCAACCGGACTGACATTCTGGTGTGTCGGAGACCAGATACGCAAGGGGGCAGCGCTCAATGCTGTTCAGATTGCGGAATATATAAATCATATATGCTAAATCGCACCTTCATAAATATCATGGCACCTGTCGGGTGTTGGGAGTCTCTCGCTGCGGCTATTGATGCCGGAGCAACATCGGTCTATTTCGGTATCGAGTACCTCAATATGCGCTCGCGTTCATCGGCTAATTTTACGACAGAGGACATGCATAAGATCGTTTCTATCTGTCGCGAGGCGGGTGTGCAAACCTATTTGACGCTTAATGTAGTTATGTACCCCGAAGACTTGCCGTTAATGCGCACCATAGTTGACCAAGCGAAAGAAGCTGGCATAACGGCAATCATCGCTTCCGATATCGCCGTCATGCAATATGCTAACGCTATGGGCGTTGAGGTACATCTGTCCACCCAACTCAATATCGCCAATACTGAGGCGCTGCGCTTTTATGCCCAATTCGCGGACGTGGCAGTCCTCGCGCGGGAACTGAATATGGAGCAAGTCGCTGCTATTCACCGAGATATAGTGGAGCAACATATTGTCGGACGCAGTGGTAAGCCTATTGAACTGGAGATGTTCTGCCACGGTGCACTCTGTATGGCTGTGAGTGGCAAATGTTATCTGTCACTCAATAACTTAGCCGCTTCGGCGAATAGAGGTGCTTGTATGCAGATTTGCCGCAGAGGATACATTGTTAAGGACAAACAGTCGGACATGGAACTGGAGGTGGACAACCAATATATCATGTCCCCTAAAGACCTCAAAACCATTCATTTCCTCAATAAACTCTTGGACGCCGGAGTGACGGTGCTTAAGATTGAGGGTAGGGCACGAGGACCTGAGTATGTCAAAACGGTTGTTTCCTGCTATCGGGAGGCAGTTGAAGCATGGCAGAAGGGCGAATATGAGCGTGACACCATTGATGCCAAAATAGAGGACTGGAATACCCGACTTGCCCGCGTATTCAACAGAGGTTTTTGGGACGGATATTACCAAGGACAACGCCTCGGCGAATGGACGCGATATTACGGCTCGCAGGCTACACGTAAGAAGGTTTATGCCGGCAAATGCACCAATTACTTCAAGAATATCTCCGTTGCTGAGTTCCTCTTGGAGGCAGTCCCGAAGATTAAAGAGGGGGACGAATTGCTCGTGACCGGCGAAACAACAGGTGCCTATGAACTCACCGCAAATGACCTGCATGATAAAGATGGTAAACCATCAAAAACCGTGTATCAGACGGAACTTTTTGCACTCAAAACAGATAAATTGATTCATCGTGGAGACAAATTATTTATCCTACAATAATACGACTGCTGTCTTAGCGTGGCTCTTGCTGGCGATGTTGGTCCTCTTGGGGGCAACATGGCTCATGCGTAGCCGTGACCGACAGATTGACACCATCCATATCACTGTCCCGATGGTACTCTATTGCATCGGTATGCCGGCTATTACGGCATATATTATTTGGATGCCGGAAGGACGGTTTGACGTTCTTTTTCTTCTCGAGTTAGTGGCAATAATTGCCGTATTATACGGAATAATTTACTTGATTTACCGCTGGGCAAACTGGACATTTCAGTTCTCACGCCAATACGTAAATCCGCTCAGAAAGTTCCTTTATGGATATTTTTATTTATGTGTGGCATTATTTTTGTTGGACATTATATTGTTGAATTTTTAATAACATATACATTTTATGAGTAAAGTGCGTAAGATTTTAATTTCGCAACCTAATCCGCCGGCAGGTCATCATAATCCGTATAGGGAAATGGAAAAGCAGTACGGCCTTACGATGGAGTTTTTCCAACTCATTCGTTTGGAAGGGTTAGAAGCCTCTGCTTTTCGTCAGCAACGTATCAATGTACTCGACTATACGGCTGTTATTTTTGGTTCGACCTTAGCTGTCGACCACTATTTCCATCTCTGTGAACGCTTACGCATACAGGTTCCCGAGTCCATGCACTATTACTGCATCTCTGATGCGGTCGGTAATTATCTGCAGCACTATATTCAGTACCGCAAACGTCGTGTCTTTCCCGCAGCAAACCACGACTATATGTCTCTTCTGCCGACCATGAAGCGTCGTCCTCAGGAGAAATTCCTCATGGTTGTTTCCGATAACTATAACGAGGCACTTATCCGGCAGTTTGCGCAGCAGGGAATAACTGTCCAACCGGCGATTATGTACCATACATTGCCCGTCGAGTGGCCTAAGGATAAACCTTTCGATTACGATATGATTGTCCTTTTTACCCCGCAAGGTATTCAGTCCATTAAGTACAATTTCCCCGACTGGACACAAGGGGAAACGAAGATTGCTTGCTTGGGTCCCAAAACCGCAGAGTCAGTATTAGACGCAGGTTTTCGGGTGGATATCCAAGCACCATCCCCACTCTTCCCATCCATCACATCTGCTATCGAGGATTACTTGGAGAAGAATAATGACTAAAACTCCTCACCTCCCCCATCGCCTTCAGCGGAGTGTCGTAGCATACTGTTATCATACTGTTACCATACTGTTCACGTAGTTAAATGTAGTTTCAATCTACGAACCAACTACGAAGGAACTACGAACCAACTACGAAGGAAGAGCGAAGCAAATTTGCCTACAATTTTGCCCATTTCATTCACAAAATCTTATGATTTTGTCATCAAAACCCGAAAAAGTTTACAAAATCAAACTTTTATCCCTCAAAAATTTGCGTATTTCATTCTTTTTTTGTACTTTTGTGCGATTTTTTGAAACGTATTATGACCAAAGAGGAACTAATATCACGCTTAAATGGTATCGAATGGGATGACTTCGAGGTGAAAGAGGCGCAGAACAAACTCCCAGATAATATATGGGAGACAGTATCTGCTTTTTCTAACACCTCCGGAGGATGGATTGTACTTGGCGTGAAGCAAGTTGGCAAACGCTTTGAGGTACAAGGTATTAGCGACGGCGAGAAAATTGAGTCGGATTTCCTGAATACTTTGCGCAGTGGTCAAAAATTCAATACACGTATTTCAGCAGAAGGGCACAAGTATGATATTGATGGTCAGTTGGTGCTGGCATTCTATATCCCGTCCTCGTCTATGAAGCCGGTGTATGTCAATAATCCGATAAATACTTTCATTCGTTCAGGCAGTGGCGACCGTCGCGCTTCCGAGGGCGAGATTGCAGCAATGCAGCGTGATCAAGCTTTTGGCGTCAAAAGCGAACAACTTGTAGTCGGGACCACATTAAACGACCTTGATCCTGTTTCCTTGGAAACGTTCCGAAATCAGATACGTGCTTTCAATCCCGAGTTTCCCTACGCACAAATGCCTACTGACGAGTTCTGCGAGAAAGTAGGTATCGCCAAAGACGGTGTTCTGACCTATGGTGGGCTGCTGATGTTGGGTAAACGAGATTCTGTGCAGCGGCATGTCTCAAACTTTTGGATAGACTATATTGAGATACCCGGTACCAACTATCGTGATGCCGGTGTGCGTTATACATACCGTATGCCGGAGCAAGCGAATATTTGGGAGTCATACCAGATTATTCTCCAACGCCTACGTATCTACTGTGATGCACCTTTCGTCGAACGCAGCGATGGGCGAGGCGTTCAGGACGAGACACAACTCTATGCATTGCGAGAAGGTTTGACCAACCTCTGCTCTCATTGTGATTATTTCAGCCCGATGCATCCTGTTATCCGTGTGTTTACCGACCATATTGAGATGCAGAATCCGGGTAAATTTATGTTCCCGCTTTCTGAACTGCGCAAGCAGATTCATTCTATGCCGCGTAATCCCATTCTCTCCAAACTCTTCCGCTTTGCTCGTCTTAGCGAGAATGCAGGATATGGTATTGACAAGATGCTGATGTGGGAAGAGAAACGTGGTTCAGTGGAGTTCACCGATGATGTCGTCAGCTCTACTATTACTTTCCGTTTTGAAAAACAATCGGCCGATGATAGTCATACAACTGAGGTTAATGAAAAGGTTAATGAAAAGGTTAATGAAAAGGTTAATGAAAGACAAAAGTTAATCCTTTCGGCGATTTTATCTAATCCGCGTATCACACAATCTGAACTTGCCAAACAACTTGGCATATCTGTGGTACATGTTAGCAAGAATATGAAGAAATTACAACTACAAGGTATCATCCGCCGTGTCGGACCGGACAAAGGCGGACACTGGGAGATAATCGCCCCATGATAATAAACAACCTCATGCAACTAAATGAAGATACAACACAATGCAACTGATTGATAATAAGCGAATTACCCCCCCCCCATTTGTGCGGAACGGCCGTTCGCATCTCGCGGAGGAAAGAAGGACACCATAAATGGCGGATTAACAGGGTATAGCAACGCTAAAGGCGGTGCGTGGTTTGTGTAACCATGTATCGTCTTTTTTGTTGTAGCGCAAACGCCTGTCCTCAACACAGGATTAACACAGCATTAACACAGGATTAACACAGGATATGCGGGAGACAGCCACGAGGACACCGAAACACCGATGTTATTAAAGAATGTTTTATTAGTCCAAAATTGCCCAAAATTAAAGAAAAATATCCGTTCCATTTGTGTAATTTGTGAATAAAAAAAATTTTTGGATCATTTTGGATAATTTTTGACTGAAAGAAACAGAATGTTTTTTAGGTTTATGTCCGAGGACGGTTGCAACTCCCTACGGAGTGTAGATTGGGGCGGACGGGCGGCGGGGATGCTTGCATACCAAGACGCACAGCCGAACCAAGATACAAGAGCCCATAGGGCTTGCAAACGGCAGAGGGGTTTTATAGGTTTTTTTCTAAACCTCACCAGTAATGCAAAACAAACAACAAAATCAAAATAAAGTTTAACCAAATTACAAAAAGATTATGAGAAGTATTTTCTTAATCAGCCGGGCACTATCCGCCCGCAAACGAAAAATCTTCGCTCTCTTCTTTGCCCTCGCCGCGAGCGTGGGGATAAGTTGGGGAGCAACTGTCAATTCACTGCCGGGCAAGTTCTCGGTTGCCGACGGAACGGTAGTTTGCTTCTCGCAAGGCAACTTGCAGTATCAAGCAAGTACCGACACTTGGCGTTTCGCAACAAATCAGTATGACCTCATCGGCAGCGATAACTCCAATATCTCTGCCTCCTACACAGGTTGGATCGACCTGTTTGGTTGGGGCACGGGTAGTAACCCTACGCAAGCAAGCACTAGTAGTAGCGACTATTCCACCTTTACCGATTGGGGTGTGAATGCTATCTCCAACGGTGGTAATACTGCCAACACATGGCGCACGCTGACCAAAGACGAGTGGGTGTATTTGTTCTATACACGAACAAATGCTGCCACCTTGTTTGGCTTGGGTAGTGTGAATGGCGTAAACGGTACTATTCTTCTTCCCGACGACTGGACATTGCCCGAAGGTGCGAGTTTCACCGCCAGCACCACACAGGGTCTTGCAGACCAAGACGGTTATTACTATAACTCCAATGGCAACAACTTCTCTCACAACACCTACACTGCGGAACAATGGTCAGTGATGGAGTCAGCGGGTGCCGTCTTTTTGCCTGCTGCGGGCTACCGCTTCGGCACGGATGTGTACTATGTGGGTTCGAACGGTTACTACTGGTCGGCTTCGCCAGACGGCACGAATTACGCGTACTTCCTCTACTTCAATTCGGGCAGCCTCAATCCGCAGTACAACGGCGGCCGCAGCCGCGGTCAATCTGTCCGTCTTGTCACCGAAACCGCACCGGCTGCCGAGGTCTATACCATCACCTACGACGCTAACGGCGGAACGGACGCACCTGCAGCGCAGGAGAAAACAGCAGATGTCGATCTTACCCTGACCGAGGCTGTGCCTACCCGCGCAGGCTATACCTTCAACGGCTGGAACACCGCAGCCGATGGCACAGGCACCGCCTATGCCAAGGGCGCTACCTATTCCGCCAACGAGAGCATCACCCTCTATGCCCAATGGACGCTCGACCCGAACACCCCTGTTCATTATGTGGACAGCCTGGGCGAGCCGGTTGCCAATGAGGTGGTGGCATTCAACCGCCCCGAGGCACCGGAGGTAGAGGGCTTCACCTTCGTCCGTTGGGAAGTACTGCCCGGCGCACTGAAGGACGGCTTCAAGCTCCAGGCAGTCTATCAGCCTGCCTCTTCTACGCTCAACGCACCGGCTAAAGTGAAAGTAGGCAAGTTCACCCTCGTACGCAAGGACGAGACAAACGAGTATATTCTAAGTAATCACGACTAAATGATATATACTATGATAAAAAGAATTTATATGACCCTCCTTGCCATAGTGGCAAGCGTGGGAATGAGTTGGGGAGCAACTGTCAATCCACTGCCGGGCAAGTTCTCGGTTGCTGACGGAACGGTAGTTTACTTCTCGAA
>FLNX01001150.1_pt1 | contig 28487 bp, 10 predicted proteins | sample 1140341 | NCBI WGS metagenome assembly FLNX01 (sample SAMEA3878208, study PRJEB12797) | bioreactor metagenome | biome: Moose rumen | place: Sweden | collected 2011-10 | reverse complement strand
CCGCCGGAACCACGATTAACTACGGCCAGAAGACCAGGAAGCACTGGGTCGGCGGAACGCTCAAGGAACTCAAACGGGTATGCGTTGCCAGTGGATTTGCTGAAGATCTGTACGATCAGGTACCTGCTTACATTGAGTCCTGGTCACAGTTAAGATAGGCGTCCGTAGCCACGGGAATTAGGAATTTTTGGATCCAATTAAAAAATCCTGCTTGGAATGATCTGCCGCAAAGCGTTTCACTGTCAATACTGCCAGATAACACAATAGACATAAGAGTTGACATTCATCAGCAAGATAAAAGATTAAATAATCAAGAATTCAAAAAAAAAGTACTTGATCAGCAATTCCACCTTCTCGATATTCAATTAAAAGAACATTTTGAATTCAGAATTAGAGAAGAAGATTACCAAACTTATCGAAACGACGGTATCAATGCAATATTAACCAAGTATAAGAATTGCAAAATCAAACCATTAGTTCAAGTCGGAACAACAATATCACTCTGCTCGGATGAAGACAGTAACAGTGTTTATGATGAAATATTATCCAGCGTTCATATTGTAAGAGATTATAATTATATAATGACTTTTAACTAAACTAAAACTAAACTAACTACCGGATTTTGCAAAAAAGCAATAATCGAACTTCAAGATAGTTTTCTGTACTCATTTGCTTTTTTGAAGTTAAGTCACTCAACCATATAATTTTCAAATTAAGTTGGCGACCTAAGTCAAACTTAATTATGCAAATTCCCAAAATGTTACATCACTGATCATGAACCTTGTCAGCATAGTCAACGAACACGACTTCTACAGTCAGCACTACCTTGAAGAAGTCTTCACCAGTGATCTTTCCGATTTCCTGAAGGAAGACACTGCCAAAGCCGCCGCCTCCCGCGAGGAGGCGAAGGTTGCCAGGCAGTCCGGCAACGGTGACAGTGTTGCTGTGTTCCGCACTGTTGCTGAAAAACTCCGCGGCCATGCCGTTGAGTATCTCCGAGCAATCTCGGTGACATCAAGGATCAGGGTGCCCTCAGAGAAGATCCTTGCAGAGAAGGAACTCGCATGGACTCTTCTCTCCTACCTGAACTATCAAAAACCTGAAGCCGATCCTTTCGGCTCTTTCCTCTGGGAACCAATAAGCAGGACCGGCGATCCCCTGCGCCTCCCACTGCTCTGCCAGAGTTTCCTTAACGGCCGCCCCTGGCTCATGGTGTTCCTTGCCTCTGAGACGGTTCTCCCACGAGGAACTGATCCGGATGAACCAGATCCCCTGGAAATGCTCGTTCCCACTGCCCTGATGGAGAAACTTTTCTCTGTCGTTTCCCCGTTCAGTTCATCTGATCAGTCTGCCCATACCCAGGAGGCACATTCAGAGAAGAGTTCAGTCTCCACCGCATCATCTGTTTCTTCCGGCTCAGATTCTTCCATCTCTGCAACTTACGGCTCAGCATCTGCATCTGCATCCGACTCCGCCTCCTCAACCTCCTCCGTCTCCACAGCCTCATCCTCATTCTCATCTTCAGCATCCGTTTCTCCCTCATCCTCACGTTCCACCAGCCGGAGATCCTCCAAAGCCTTTAGGAACATCACCTGGCGGGAGCTGCTGGACAAGGAGATCTTCGCTGCGGAGAACGCCCCCCGGTGGGTCATCCTGGCCTCCCCAAGGAAGTGGATCCTCATGGAGCGCAGCCGTTTCTACCAGCGCCGCCTCCTGCGCTTTGATCTGAAGATGCTGTTCAACCGGAAGCAGGAAGATGAACTGAAGGCTGCTGGTCTCCTGCTGGATCAGCGCTCCTCCGCACTCTCCCCTGACGGATCCTGCCTTCTGGACCGGCTGGACGAAAACTCCTTCCGCCATGCCCAGGGAGTCTCGGGAGAACTCAAATACGCCATGCGCGAGTCAGTGGAGATGCTGGGCAATGCCGCTGCCGCACAGTTGCAGGCCGCCAATCCGTCAGTGCTCCTCGATGACAAACTTGCCCAGGAACTCACTGGGGAACTTCTGCGGTTCATGTACCGCCTGCTGCTGCTTTTCTTCGCCGAGTCCCGCCCTGAGCTGGGATATCTCCCCGTGGGAGACAACGGCTATGACACCTCCTATTCCCTTGAGAGCCTCCGTGATCTGGAAGATGTCACCCTGTACAGTGACGAGGACCGGAACGGCACCTTCTTCCATGACAGCCTGAAGATCCTCTTCAGTTTCATCGCCAAGGGATCCAAGGGGGACGCCAAGGAGGTCTCCGCCACGGACAGAGACAGTTCCTCCAGTACCAGTACCAATGCCAAAAACAAAGCCTGCACCAGTAACAAAGCCAGCTCCGGCTCCGCTGCCACAGCAGTAGCCACAGCAGCAACCGCCGCCACAGCACAAACTCCAGCCGCCATCGGTTCCAGCACAGAGTCCGATCAAGCCTCCACCTCCGGCCTCGCCTTCACAGACACCAGTTCCTGGCAAGAAGACGCTTCCCTCCATGAGCAGTACCATAAGTTTTCCATAGCCCCCCTGGACTCCCGGCTTTTTGATGACCGGAACATGCAGCTCCTGGAGAAGGTGCACTTCCCCAATCATGTGATGCAGAAGGTGATCAAGCTTATGAGCCTGGCTGGAAGCACCTCCAGCAATTCCCGCTCCGGCAGACGCCACGGCCGAGCCGGCCGGATCTCCTATGCCCATCTGGGAGTGAACCAGCTGGGGGCGGTATATGAGTCCCTCCTGTCCTACCAGGGGTTCTTCGCCAAAGAAGATCTGTATGAGGTGCACCCGGCGGGCAGCAAGGGCGGAGAACTGGTCAGCACCTGCTTTGTCACCCGGGAGGAGCTGGACCGCTACGACCGGAGTGAGATGGTGCTGAAACGGGATGAAAGCGGGGCTGAGCGTATCTGCCGCCATCCCCGGGGATCCTTCATCTACCGCCTCACCGGCCGGGGACGGGAGACCTCCGCCTCCTACTACACTCCTGAGGTTCTCACCCGCTGCGTGGTGAAGGAGAGCCTGGCAGAGCTGGAAAAGCTCCAGCTGGATCCCCTAAAGACACCCCGGGAAAAGGCCGAGCGGATCCTCTCCTGGAAGATCCTGGAGCCGGCCATGGGCTCCGCCGCCTTCCTGAACGAGGCCTCCGATCAGATGGCCCGGATGTACATGCACTACGCCATGCAGGAGGAGGGTGCCCCGGCCCTGACCCAGCAGGAGTTCACCCGGGAACTCCAGAAGGTGAAGATGCGCATTGCCGACCGCAGCCTCTTCGGGGTGGATCTGAACCCTACCGCCGTGGAGCTGGGGGAGATCTCCATCTGGCTCAACAGCCTCTCGGAAGATCGGACGGTGCCGACCTTTGACGGCCAGCTGTACTGCGGCAACTCCCTCATCGGCTGCCGCCGGGAGGCCTGGAGCATGGCCGATCTGAAAGGCAAGAAGCGTCCCCGCTCACGCCAGGTGGGATCCGGTGATCTGGGCAGCGGCGAGATCTGGCACTTCCTGCTGCCCAGTCCCGGCATGGCCGGCTACAGCGGCGAGGAGGTGGAGTTCATCGCCCCGGATCAGATCAGAAAGATCGCCCGCTGGCGCAAGGAGTTCAACGCACCCCTAACAGCGGATGAGCTCCGGAAAATGGCCATGATCTCCCGAGAAATCGACGCTCACTGGCACACCCTGGCCGAGGCCCTGCGCTATGTCCGCCAGCAGTCCCGGAACTCCTACAGCATCTACATGCACGAGGATGAGAGCAACAAGGATTTCATGGATCACATCCAGAGGGAGAACACCTTCAAACTCGTAATTGATCCCGACAACCCCAGGAGCAAATACAATCAGACCGGGGAGTTCCAGCACATCCGGAACATCATGAACCTGTGGTGCGCCCTCTGGTTCTGGCCCGTGGAGGACGCTGATCTCCTGCCCACCCGCCAGGAGTTTTTGGACTATGTGTTCCATGAGGTGGGACAGATCCGTCCCCTGGTGTCCAGCGGGGAGGAGGATCTGGCCAAACTCGCCGGCAGTCTTGCCGGAGATAAAAACGGACAGTCAGCCTGGAACACCGGCACAGACAGCGGAAATGACGGGAATGACGTAAACAACATCGCCGGAGAAGGAAACGGTATCAGCAGCGGAGATGGAACGGGAACGGGAACGGGAACAGGAACAGGAACAGGCAACAGCATCAGCGGTGATCCGGAACTGAGCCTCCTGGGCAGCGCCGCGGAAGGAGAGCTCTTTGCCCGGGAGGAGCCGAAAGAGGAAGATCAGTTGTTCGCCCGGGACGGCACCTTCCAGCACGCCGATCCGGAGTTCCTGGCACAGCAGGAGGAGGCGAAGCGCCGCCGCTCTGCCCTGGAGCAGGTGGTACGGAAGGTCACCGCCGTCCATCATTTCTTCCACTGGCAGCTGCGCTTTGCCGATATTTTCCTGCCGGAGCCAGGGCATGCTCCCGGCTTTGATCTGATCCTGGGCAACCCGCCCTGGTCCACTGTGACCTTTGAGACGGCTGCCGTCCTGGGAGACATAGAGCCCTACTACATCGTCCGATCCAGCCAGTTCAACGCCAAGGCCATGCAGGATGTGCTCCTGGGCAAGACTGATCTTCTGAACGGCAAAAGCCTCTTCCAGCGGAAGCCCGCGGCCCGGAAGCACTGGCTTGCGGAATACACCGCCGCCACCGGCAGCAAGAACTTCTTCAACGATCCAACCCTTTATCCCGAACTTCAGGGAGCAGGCACCGATCTCTTCAAACTGTTCCTGCCCAACATATGGCGCCTGGCATCCCCGGACGGTGTCCAGGGGATCCTGCACCCTGAAACGCCCTACACAGAAACAGCAGCTTCCTACCTCCGGTCGGAGGTCCTGCACCGGATCCGGCGCCATTATCAGTTCAAGAATGAGTTCAGACTCTTTGCCGACGTGGATCATCACGCCATATTTGGTGTGAACATCTACGGACCGGCACAGGAAGTACCCTCCTTTGCCACCATGAACAACCTGTTCCTGCCCAAGACCATTGAACTGTCACGCAAGAACACGGAAAGACCGGTGGGGGGGATCAAAAATGACAAAGGAGAATGGAGCACCGCCGGACATCCGGACCGGCTCCTGCATCTGGACGGGAACGCCATAAGCAAACTGGCGGAAGTGTTCAGCACCGATCCCAAGTCCCCCATTCTGCCCAGCATCCATGCCCGGGGACTCCTGGAAACATTGGAGCATTTTGCCGGCTGCCGGCGTCTGGGAGATCTGGAGATCAAGATTTCCAGCATGTGGCACGAATCCGGTGCCCAGAAAGACGGCACCATCCGGACTTTCAGAAACAGCCAGACTTTCTTCCCTGACTCTCCTGATCGGTTGATCCTCAACGGCCCCCACCTGTATGTGGGCAATCCTCTCTACAAAACCGCCGATGATCCATGCCTCAACAACATGGCCTGGACCATGCCGGATCTCACATCGCTTCCCGAGGACTACCTGCCCAGATGCAAGTATGAACCGGCAGTGGATATGGATGAGTATCTCAATCGTATGGACACCCTGCCCTGGAACGGCAGACCGGTGACCAGCCAGTACAGGATCGGACTCAGGATGTTGGTTCCCTGTGAAGGTGAGCGCACATTGACATGTGGATTGCTGCCACCAGGAATTGGACATGTTAATGGAATGGAATCCATCGCTTTCAATTGCTCATCTGAACTTCTTATCACTGCTGGAGTATTTTCCTCAATCATTGCAGACTTCTACATCCGTACTCAAAACAAGAACAATCTCTTACCAGCAATTCTTAACGCAATACCCATCCCGGAGTTCACACCTAACCTTAAGAAGCACCTGATTCCAAGGGTGCTCAGCCTCCACTGCCTGACATCCTGGTACCGGGATATCTGGCAGGAGTCCTTTGACCCTGCGTTCCAGAAGGAAAACTGGTCCTCTGCCCATCCAGCCCTGAACCGGAGCCACTTCCGGGATCTCACCCCGGACTGGCAGCGCAACTGTGCCTTAAGGACCGATCTGGAACGGCGCCAGGCGCTTCTGGAAACCGATGTGCTCACAGCCCAGGCCTTCGGCCTCACTCTCGAGGAACTGCTCCAGTGCTACCGCCTTACATTCCGGGTGATGAGGACCTATGATCAGGAAACCTGGTACGATCAGAAGGGTCGCATCGTCTGCACTTCAAACAAATCCATGGGTATCGGTCTCCCCATGAAAAAGAAAAAGGATCCCAGCGTGACTTACTCTGTGAACGGTGACCGGCATCAGGAAGGCCTGGGTTTTGAAGAGGTGCTGGATCTCAGTGCAGGAACCGTGGAGATGACCAGGGAGGACACCACCCTGCCCGGTGGCCCAGTTCTCCGCACCATCACCTATGTTGCTCCCTTCTTCAAAATGGATCGGGAGCAGGATTACCGGACGGCCTGGGAGTTCTTTGCCCAGGATGGCAGGGACTGATCCCTTAAGCCGTTCATTCTCCGGATCACAGCAGGCACCAGATCCCGCCGGCAGTCCGGAGAATAGCTATTTCAGGAGGACATACCCATGATCCCCTCAGCAACAGCCCAGGAGGTTGAGGAAGGCATCCGCAGATATGTGAAGGAAACCTTCCCGGTAACCTCCCGCTTTTTCCTCCATGAGGACGGCACTTCCATCCTGGATGACTTCCTGAAAAGCGGCAACGATCCCCTTGCCAGAGCGGACTCTGATCCTGACTCCACCCGACTCCCGGACACATCCCAGCTCCTGGCCACATCCCGACTCCCAGGCTCCTTCCCGGATCATGGCTCCAGTCACGCCCCCTCCTCTGGCGACACAATCACCTCCAACGGATCTCTCTCCTCCGGCGGCACAATCTCCTCCCCCGCTCTCACACCCGGCGGCACCACCTCCCCCGGGAGCAAACTCACCTCTGGGGGCACCCCAGCACTCTCCCCCGCTCCCGCCCCCCAGTCCGCCCATGACGCCTCCATGATCAAGGGACCCTGGGCCCAGATCATGCTGCCCTTCCGACCGGCTCCGGAGGGCTGGATCCTGCCCTTTCAGAACCTCAGGACCATTCCCTGCTTCCGCCGGTTCACTCCCCACCGCCATCAGATCCTGGCCTTTGAGCGCCTTGATCCGGCTCATCCCCGCTCCACCATCGTGGCCACGGGCACCGGATCCGGCAAGACCGAGTGCTTCCTCTATCCCATCCTGGAATACTGCCTTGCAGAGCGGAAACAGGATCACCACGGGATCAAGGCTCTCCTGATCTATCCCATGAACGCCCTGGTGGAGAACCAGGGAAAGCGCCTGGCCTCCCTCATCCACGAGATCTTTGAGGCCACGGGGATCCAGCTCACCGCCGGCAACTACACCGGAGACAGCAGCTTTGACGGCTTCCAGGACATGGGCGCCGATCATGTCATCACCCACCGGGGAACCATGGAGCAGGATCCCCCGGATATCCTTTTGACCAACTACAAGATGCTGGATCTCCTGCTCCTCCGGCCGGAAAGCCAGGGGATCTGGCAAGCTGACACCAAAGGCATGTGCCGGTATCTGGTGGTGGACGAGCTCCACACCTTTGACGGTGCCCAGGGCTCCGACTTAAGCTGCCTCATCCGGCGCTTCCGGGAGCATCTGGATCTGGGGCAGGATCTGGCCTGCGTGGGCACCTCCGCCACAGCAGGCGAAGATCCCCGGAAACTCCGGGAGTTCGCCTCCCTGGTGTTCGGCGCCCCCTTCCTTCAGGATCCCGCCTCAGTGATCGCCGAGGATCGCCTGGATCCGGAGGAGTTCCTCAGAAAATACGGCGCCGGCCCCGTCATGGGCCAGTGGCCCATGGAGAAGATCCTCCAGGAGACGCCCCCGGAGAACTCCATGCCCGCCTACATCGCCTGGGTGACCGAAGCCTGGTTCCCCTGGGAGAACATCGGCTTCAACAGCGAGGACTCGGAGCTGGACGACGGTCCCTGCCTCCGGCTGGGAGAGTGCCTGCCCTTCCTCACGGGCTTCCGGGAACTGATCAGAAGCCTCAATGGCACCATGCGGATCCATGATCTGGCCCGGCAGTGGTATCAGAGGAACACCGGCTATATCAGGAACTTTGTCCGGGATCATGTCCCCCTGCCCCCGGATCTCCAGGATCCAGCCTCCTCCAGTTTCCAGGGATCTGCCGCCTCTTCCTCAGGATCCGCCGTCTCCGCCAGCCTCCCGGGATCTGCTGCCTCATCCTCCGGCTCCGCCGTCTCCCCCAGAGACCCGTCCGCCTCCGCCCCAGCCTCCTCCACCTCCGCCTCCCGTCTCACCCCCGAAGCTTTCCGGGAAGAGCAGGGGATCCTCCTGGCAGAGAAGCTGATCACCGGGCTTCTGGCCATGGTGTCCGCCGCCCGGGTGCGGGAGGCGGGAAACCAGCTGAAGCCCTTCCTGAACGTCCGCTGCCAGCTGTGGATCCGCTCCCTGGTGAACCTGCTGGCCACATTGGATCGCCACCATCCCCGGCTTCTCCTGGCCGCCGACCGGCGGCGCCAGGATCCCCTGGCACTGCCCCTGGTGTGCTGCCAGAGCTGCGGCATGAACGCATTGGGCGGCAGCATCGGGAGCCTGGGCTCGGCAAGGGCCGCCGTAAGCAGGGACAACCGGCGCTTCTACCAGGACTGGTTCTCCCATGATGACTCGGCCCATCTGCTGCTGCCCCTGAAGGACATGGAGGATTTCCAGAACACGGTTGCCGCCATGTGGCAGGAAGAGGGGGAGCCCCGGGACGTGCCCTGGCTCTACCGGGAGCATTATGCCTTGTGCACCCGGTGCGACCGCCTCACCGGGATCCGGGAGAAGGCGGATCTGGAGAAGATCTTCCAGGGGAAATACAACTGCCCCGGCTGCGCCTCCACCGCCGTCACGGCGGTGCGGATCCCGGAGATCACCGAAAGGCGGAGCACACCGGAGGGCTCCCGGACCAGGCGCCATGATCTCTGCCCCTGCTGCGGGGCCGAAAACTCCCTTATCATCGCCGGCGCCCGGGTGCCCACCCTGACCTCCCGGGTGGCGGATATCATCAACGGGGGGATCTTCAGCGGCGACAGCCGCATGGTGGCTTTCAGCGATTCGGTGCAGGATGCGGCCATGAACGCCGGCTTCACCGGCTCCCGGAACTGGCGCCACACCATGTCCAGGGCTCTGCTGCAGTATGTCCGGCAGAAACTGGGGAACAGCGGACGCCTGACCATGCTGGAGGCCATGCAGAAGGTGGCCGGCCACTGGGAGGCCCGGTTCAAGGAAGCCCACCGGCGGGATCCGGATCGGGAGATCCTGGCCTCGGCAGACTTTGCCGCCAGCCTCTTCCCGGCACCCCTGATCTGGCGCCGGGAATGGCGGCGCTTCAAAGCGGCGGCATTGAAGGCCGGATCCCCGAAGGGATCCCAGGGCAGCGCCGCCGACAGCAACAAATCCGGCTGGCAGAGTTTCCTGCAGTTCCTCCGGGAGGACGGTCTCCCCGGGAAAGGCTCCGGCAGTGCTGCCGGATCTGCCGCAACCGGGAGCACGGGCGCCACCCGTGGCTCACCGATCTCCGGAGGCAATGTTTCCCCGGAAGGCACCCTGGGTCCGGGGTACGGGGGCACCCTCGGAAGACTCGTGCAGATCACCCGGGAGCGCATGAGCTGGGAGCTCCTGAAAAGTTTCACCCTGGACGCCAGCCTCCCCTGGAGCCTGCCGGGAAGGGAGGCGGCCGCGGCCGCCCCGGATCCCATGCGGCTTGCCGGCGCCGTCAGGCGCGCCCAGGATCTCCTCCGGAATGACTGCGGCCTGGAGCTCACCGGGGAGGGGAGCCGGAAGCTGGCAGGCATGATCCAGGGCCTGATCCGGCATATGCTGTCCCAGGGCGGGGTGTCCTGCCGCGCCCTGGAGACCGCCTGTCCCCGGCTCTTCAGAGCCCTGGAGGCCCACTATGAAAAAAGCAGCAGTTATCTCCTGACCAGGAGTGCCTCCATCTTCCGGGGCAGCCATGGCCGGCTCATCCCCCGGGGCCTCACCCTGAGCGCCTCCGGCGCCCGGAACGAGCGCCGATCTGCTGAAGCCGTCCTCCAGGGCAAAAGCGACACCTGGCACACGGTGTGGCTCCGGAAGTTCCTCCAGAGCCTCAACGATCCCATGATCCGCCCCGACCGGGTGGATCCCGCAGGCTTCTACCGCCAGATCCTTATGGCCCTGGAGGAGCAGCACCTGACGGTGTCCGTCACCCGCCAGTCAGGGGAGAAGATCTGGCTCCTGGATCCCGCGGGCCTCATCATCACCTCCCGGCTTAAGAGCCTCACCTGCCCCCGGTGCCGGCGGCACTATCTTCTGCCGGAAGAGGCGGCGGAAGCCCTCCGGGGCCTGCCCTGCCCGGGGCTCCTGTGCGCCGGGAGCCTGGAGTTCCCGGAGGACGGGGAACTCACCTCCCCCCATGCCGCCGATCCCGCCGACTCCCACGGCCGGCTCCGCCGGATCCACGCCACGGAGCACACGGCCCTGCTCTCCGGGGAGCAGCGGAAAACCGCCGAGGAGTCCTTTGCCGGGGAAGATCAGCCCTGGTCCCTGAACCTGATCTCCGCCACCCCCACCCTGGAGATGGGCATCGACATCGGCGCCCTGTCCACGGTGATCATGTGCAATGTGCCCCCCACCCAGGCCAGTTATGCCCAGCGCCTGGGCCGGGGCGGCCGCCGGGACGGCAACTCCCTGGCGGTGACCATTGCTGACGGCCGGGCCCACGATCAGTATTTCTGGAGCGATCCCGAGTCCATGATCGCCGGGGAGATCCGGCCTCCCGGAGTGTTCCTCCAGGCGGCTTCCGTGCTGGAGCGCCAGTTCACCGCCTTTGCCCTGGGGATCTGGATCCGGGAGCGCCTGGCAGACATCAGGAAAGATCCTGGCAGTTCCTTCCCCTCCCGGAACGTCCTGAAAAGCCTCCTGCCCCATGATCTCAGCGCCACAATCCAGAGCTGGACCCGGGGAGATCACGCCGCCAATGCCTTCCCCCTGGGATTCCTGGACTGGCTCAGGAGCCATGCCGCCGATCTGTGCTGCCGCTTCCGGGACGCCATGGAAGCGGGCACCGGCATTGAAACCGGTGCCTGGGCAAATGCAGGGACAGCTACAGCTACAACTACAAATACAACTGCAGATGCAGGTGCACGGGCAGACTCCGAAGTCCGCGCCGCCCCAGTTCCCGGAGAAAACGCTTCCCCGGCCGGCTCCCCTGCCCGGCTCACGGCCTTGCCCGGGGGGATCCTGGATCAGGAGAAGCTGGACTATCTCATGGCCTACGCCCGGGGCGATCTGGCCGACGGGGAGAATTCCCTGCGAAGCCGCCTGGCCGCCAGCCTCTCCCAGGCCGAAGATCAGCAGCTCCGGCTCAAAGCCTCCATTGATGAACTGGATCGGCAGATCAAGGAAGTGCAGAACATTCCGGATCTCGCCGCTGAAGAGAAGGAAAAGGAGAAGACGAAACTGGAGCGGGAGCGGGCCGTGCTCCACCGGATCCGCACCGGAGAGCGGCAGAAGAACATCTTCAGCTGGCTCACGGATGCGGGACTCCTGCCCAACTACGCCTTCCCCGAGGACGGGGTGAAGGTGAATGCCGCGGTGATCAACCACAATGATCTCGACGAGCAGGATCGGCATGATCGCCAGCTGAGCCGGGAGGACAATCCCCCGGACACCTTCTCCTTTGCCCGCAGCGCCCACATGTCCCTGCGGGCCCTGGCCCCGGGAATGCAGTTCTTTGCCCTGGGCCACCGCTTCACCATTGACCGGGTAAGCCTGGAGCTGCCCGGCGGCGCCAAAGGCCTGGCCGGCGCCGGAGGCAATGCCAGTTCTGCATCCAGTTCCAATGCCGGTGCCAACATAAACACCAGCAACAGCAACAGCTCCGGTCCCGACACCAGTCCCCGAAGCGGCGCCTCAGCTAACGCCAATGCCAGCGCCAGCACCCGTGCCGGATCCAGTGCCACTCCCGGCGCCGCCAGCGGGGAGATCCTGGAGCACTGGCGGATCTGCCCGGACTGCTCCCACATTGAGCGGGAGGATATTCCGGATCCCCTGGCCGGGAAGAGCATGTCCTCCGATCACCCTTCCGGCTGCTGCCCCGCCTGCGGCTGCCGGCAGTACGGTGATCTGGGACAGCGCCTGACGTTGGTGCGGATCCGGGAACTCTACGCCCGGGCCGACGGCATCGGGGATCTCATCAGTGATGATCGGGATGAGCGGCGGCGGGAGCCCCACACAGTGATCCTGCTGCCCGCCTGGGAGCAGGAGGATGTGATCACCGCCTGGAAGGCCAGGGATCCGGGCACCACCTTCGGCATGGAGTTCCTCCGCCGGATCCGGATCACGGAGATCAACCTGGGTCCCAAGGGCTTCGGCGGCCGCCAGCTGTCCTGCGCCGGGGAAGAGCTGGGCTTCCAGGGCTTCACCATCTGCCGCCACTGCGGCGCCGTCCTCCGCCGGGACGCCAAGGACGAGGAGTCCTGCCACGCCCCCTTCTGCCGGAAGGCCCGCCGGGCAACGGCAGCCGGTCCCCTGGCCGGAGACGCCCCCGGGAGCTCCGCTGCCAGAAGCAGCAGCGCAGGCTCTGCCACCCGCAACGTCACCGGCATAGGCGGCGCCGGATCCTCCAGCTTAACCTCCCCCGCCTCCGCCGCCGGGAACCTCCCAGATCAGGATCCCTGGCTCCGGGAGCTGGGGATCTACCGGCAGTTTGCCAGCGAGGCAGTGCGGATCCGGCTGCCGGTGAGTGCCCTTCATGAAGAGCCCGGGAACCTTCTCCGGATCCTGTTCTCCCTGAAGGCGGCGCTGCGCCTGGGGCTGGAGCGCCATTTCAAGGGGGATGTGTCCCACCTGCAGATCACCGTAATGAACGAGCCCTGCCAGGACAGCCAGGGAGAGGAGGGGGAGCGGAGCCTCTGCCTTCTGCTCTATGACACCGTGCCCGGGGGCTCCGGTTACCTGAAGGATCTCACCCGGAAGGTGGGACGGGACAGCCCCTGCGGCAACATGGCCGCACTGTTCCAGGAGACCTATGAAGCCCTGATCTCCTGCCGCTGCCGGGAGCTGGGCCAGGACGGCTGCTGGCGCTGCGTCCTGCACCACAGCAGTGATCTGGAGCGGCCCCATGTGTCCCGGATCACCGCTGAGCGGATGATCCGCCAGATCCTGGGCCTCCTGTCCCGGGGCATGGAGGATCTGGCCGGGGAAAGCATCAGCCGCCATGCCGCCCACACCGACAGCCCCCTGGAAGATCAGTTTCTGGATCGTCTCCTCCGGGAGTTCCCGGATGCCCGGGAAGATCACGGGGCCGCCCCGGCCGGATGCCGGTCCTGCTGGCACTTCACCGTGCCGGCAGATCCTGCCATGCAGGATCGCCTCCGCCGGGAGTTCGGCCGGGACTTCCGGGACGGCTTCAGCTGGCGCCTCCTGACCCAGCGCCATGCGGAGGGGGATCATGCCTCGGTGCCGGACTTTGTCCTGATCCCCGAGCAGGAGTCCCTGCTCCGGACGCGCCCGGATCTGGAGATGCAGATCTTCACCGACGGCTGGCGCTTCCACCGGGAGATCATCCGGGAGGATCTGCTGAAACGGCAGTCCCTGCTGAACCGGGGCAGCCGGATCTGGTCCCTGACCTGGGAGGACGTCACCGGAGAGGAGACCGCCGGAGAGGGCGGGAAACACCGCCCGGGAGACGGGCCCGATCCGGCCGTGCCTGAGGTTGCCGATCTCCTGGCCTGCCGCCACGGCAGCAAGGGATCCCCCGCCGAGGCCGCCCAGGCGGCCCGGGCAGCCGTTCTGTTATTGAACCAGATCGGGGACACCGGGGACAGTGTCCCCCATGATCCCGCCGGCGTCACCGCCTGCTGCCGGGAGCTCTCCCAGGCCGATCACGGCATGGGGCTCCTGCTCTCCTGGATCCGGGATCCCCTGGGCACCACAGATCGCCTCCGGGCCGGAGCGCTGTATGCCGCCATGAACGGCACGGCGTGCCGCACCGGAGCCAATGCGCCCCTGTTCCGGGACTGCCCTCCGGGGCTGTTTGCCACCATGAACATGGGCTTCCAAAGACTCACCGATTGCCGGACCCTGCGGCTCATCACCGGCCTCAACAGCAAAAAGCCCATCAAGTGGAACATCTGCCTCCTGGCCGCTGAGGCCTGGCCGGACGACAGGAATTCTCAAGGTGGGAATGCCCAAGGGGGAAATGCCCAAGACGGAAATACCCAAGGGAGCAGCGCCCAGGCACCGGGAGCCGCCCCGGAAGGCAGCACCCAGGAGGCGGGATGCAATCCCCGGCTCACCTCCCCGGAAGAGTCCGCCCCACCCCTGAACGACGCATTACGGCGCCAGGAGTGGCACCTGATGCTCCAGACAGCCAACCTCCTGCAGTTTGCCGGGAACTTCTGGTGGTGCCCCCGGGACGCCCGGGAAGATCCGGTGTACAGCGCCGCCAGCGTTGACCAGGAACGCCTGAAACGGCAGGATCAGGAGGATGAGTCCCGGGACGATCACTGGGATCAGCTTTTGGCATACATGGAGGCGGAGCCGGAGTATTACGGGGCGATCAGCCGCATGAGCCGGCAGATCCGGAACTGCTCCGGGATCCGGATCCCGGATCACCCCCTGACCGACGGCCTTGCGGGGGAAGCCGCCCGGAAAGCCGGCGCCCTGGAGATCCTGGGGGAGGACGGGGGCCTTCAGTGGGATCTGCCGGACGGCGGCGCAGTGCTGCTGTTTGCCCGGGAGAACGTGACCATCCCGGAGGAGAAGTTCCGGCGCCTGGCCCGGAGCCTGGAGGATAAAGGGATCCGTCTCCTCTGGGATCAGGATCCGGAATGGTTTCAGACGCTCCGGGAGCTGCTGGAGGACAGGGAATAATGCAACCGAAATTCTACCGGCTGGCCGTGAGCCGGAACTTCTATGACGCCTGCGGCAGCGTGTCCCAGGAGATCTTCAGCCTGGCCCTGGACTTCCTGCGGGACTTCCAGGCCCTTTCCCGGAGCACCGGGGGGATCCCCGGAGAGTTGCTCCCGGATGCCGGCGGGGAAGCTTTCCGGGCTGTGGATCTCAAAGGCGGCTACACCGCCATCCTGTGCTGTCCCCGGAAGCAGGCCACATGCCTGCTCATGTGGATTGATGCCAGAGAGCAGGCCCTGGCCTGGGCCCGGTGCCACACCTGCCGGATCAATCCCCGCACCGGCACCCTGCAGATCTACGAGGCCCTCCCGCCGCAGGATCCCGTGCCCCCTCTCCGGGAGCCGTCCCGGAAGCAGGAGCCGGGCGCACCGGAAGAAAGCACCGCCAATCCCCTTGCCGGGATCACTGATGATGAGCTCCTGGATCTGGGGATCCCCCGGGAGCTCCTGCCCCGGATCCGTGCCCTCACCTCCCGCCAGGAGCTGGAGCACTGCGGCGCCATGCTGCCCCCGGAGGCACTGGAGGCCCTCCTGTGCCGCCTGGACGGTGTCCCGGCGGAGCCTGAGTCTGATGAGCCGGATGAGGCAGGGGAGACGGGCACCGGCGAAGGAAGCCCTGCCCCCCGGGCAGGCCGCCTGGAAGGCGCAGAGGGCCGGGAAAACGCCGACGGCAGGGGACCCGGGACCGAGGCCGCCGGATCCCCGGGCACCCCGGCGGAGCCCGGAAAAGATCCTGCCGGAGAGGCCGGACACCTCCCGCCCCACCTTGCAACCCAGGAAAAGGGTGATGATCGTAATACCCGGGGTGAGGAGACCCTGGAGTCGATCTTCGGGGATCTCCTCCTGGAGCCGGGAGCCCCTTCCCGGGATGAGCATGACCGGAAGCAAAACAGCAGCCGGGCCCGATCCAGGACAGCAGGACCGGCGGCAGCGGCACCGATCCCAGGCCCGGATCAGGATCAGGAGCAGGAGCAGGAGCAGGATCCGGCACTGTCACCGAACCGGGAAACCCCAGAGACTGATCTCCCATCTGCCGGCACCGGGAATGGGTCCTCTGCCGGTTCCGGGGACGCGTCCTCTGCCGGTTCCGGGGACGCATCCTCCGCCGGGGATACGTCCTCCCCCAGGAACACCTCCTCCCCCGGGAACGCCACATCCCCCGAAAACGGGGATAATGGGGATCTGTCCGGGGCTGAGGACTGGGAAAAGGGGCTCCTAAGCGCCGACCGGGCCGGAACCGTGCGCCTGATAGCCAGTGATCATGAACTTCAGGAGATCCTGGACGCGGAGCTGGCCTACTGGCGGATCTTCCTGCATCCCAGCCAGAAGAAACTGGTGACCATGAAAAGCCTGGCTCCAGCCCTGATCCGGGGCTCGGCAGGCACAGGCAAAACCGTCACCGCCCTGCACCGGGCTGTGGCCCTGGTGTCCCGGCCGGACTGGGATCCCTCCCGGAAGGTGCTGTTCACCACCTTCACCACCAACCTGGCCTGCGATCTGGCCTCCCAGCTCCGGCTCCTGTGCCCGGCAGATCTGCTGTCCCGGATTGAAGTGTCCGGCATTGATGCCTGGGTGTCCCGGTATCTCCGGAAAATGGCAGTGGATCTGCAGATCGTCTATCCTGATCAGCCGATCTTCCGGGAATGCTGGCAGGAGGCCCGCAGCTGCTTTGACGATGACGCCCTGCCCGGTGACAGTTTCTGCCGGGAGGAATATCTGCGGGTGATCCTGCCTCAGGGGATCTCCGGAGAGCGGGAATATCTCCATGCCGTGCGCCGGGGACGGGGGAAAAGCCTCAGCCGGGAGGGCCGGAGGCAGCTGTGGCCATTGTTTGAAGAGCTCAGGGTGCGCCTTAGACGCCGGGGCCTTATCACCTTTGAGGAGGCCTGCACCCTGGCTTGCACCCTGATCCGGGAAAATCCCTGGTCCCACTCGGTGGGAGCCGTGGTGGCGGACGAGACCCAGGATCTCAGCGCCCAGTCCCTGAAGCTCCTCTCCTGCCTGGCAACGCCCCCGGAAAGCACGGAGGATGCGCCCCTGGAGCCCCGGATCTTCCTGGTGGGTGACGGCCATCAGCGGATCTACGACCGGACAGCGAGCCTTGGGGCCTGCGGGATCAATGTCCGGGGACGGCGGAGCCGGAAACTCAGGATCACCTACCGGACCACTGACGAGATCCGCCAGGCGGCCAGCCTGGTGCTGTCCCGCACCCGGACGGACAACATGGACGGCGGGGAGGAGGACTTTGCCGGAGACACGGCCCTGAGGCACGGCCTGGCACCGGTGATCATGACCTGCGGCGGGGTGAATGAAGAAGAGCGCCAGGTGCTCCGGGAGATCACCGGCCTCACCTCCGGACGGGGCCAGATCTGCTACCAGATGCAGGAGATCTGCATCACCGCCCGCACCGGATCCGATCTGGAGACCTTCCGGAGGTTCCTGGAGGAGAACCGGGTGCCCACGGTTCTGATCTCTCCCCACCAGGCGGACGATCCCCTGATCCAGGGAGTGCGCCTGGCCACCATGCACCGGATCAAGGGACTGGAGTTCAAGGTGATCTTCATGATCAACATGTCCCGGGGCACCATGCCCCTGGAGATCGCCGACACCGACGATGAGCTGGAGCGCCAGCGGCGTCTCACCAGCGAGCGCTGCCTGTTCTATGTGGCCGCCACCCGGGCCCGGGATCGGCTGTACATCACCAGCCGCCGGGAGGACAGTGTCTTCCTCCAGGAGATGCGATCAGCCCTCAGTGCTGGCGGAGCCGGAGAGCCGGCTGATCCTCAGAACTGACGCAACCGGAGATCCTTGAAATATCTGCCTCCAGGAGATCATCTGGTCAGACCTCAGGGCTGATGTGGCAGGATCTCAGGGGAAGACAGAGGATCATTGATCAGCGATCTGGGATCGGGGATCAGGGAGCAGGGAGCAGGGAGCATGAAGAGCCGTAAGACCGGAAAGGATCAGCGGAGCGGTGACAGGAACATACCGGGACAACGGGACAGGAAACCGGGAAGTGCGGAATGGCAGTGCTGCCACACTGCCGGAAGCATCCCTGCTCCCGTCCCTCCGGAAGCACTCAACCCTGAGCGCAGGCACCTCACGCACCTGCCGGACATCAACATGACACAGTCAGGAGCTAAGACATGACAGCCGACATCAGATCTTTTCCCGTGGGCGAGGCGGACTTTGCCAGTCTCATCCGCTCAGGTACTGTCTATGTGGACAAAACCGGCGGAATAGCCGATCTGCTTACTTCCGGAACCAAGGTGTTCCTGCTCCTGAGACCCCGGCGGTTCGGGAAAACCCTGACCATGAGCATGCTCCGGTGTTTTCTCGAGATGAACTACGACCTCCCCGGTGACCGATCAGCTCCGGAGAGTCTGTTCCGGGATCTGAAGGTGGCAGAAAACCATGCGATCTGTGACCAGCACATGGGCGCATATCCCGTGATCAGCGTGACCTTCCGGAATGTGGACGGGCAGGATTTTCCCGCTGCCACCGCCAGACTGGTTAACGAGTTCACCGCCCAGGCGGAGAAATTCCGGTTCCTGAAAAACCTGCCCGGCGCCGACCCCGGATCCACGCTGTTCCTGGATCAGATGATCGCCTTTGGCAACAACAAAGCGCCTATGTTCCGACCTGACGGCTCCCTGACACCCGATGCCTTTTCCCTGCTCACATGCTTTCTGCAGAAACTGACCGGGCTGCTGCACCGGATCTTCCGCCGCCAGGCAGTGCTCATCATTGACGAATACGACGTTCCCCTGCAGAAAGCGCAGGTTGGCGGCTACTACAACAGGATGCTGGAACTTGTCAGGGGGATCCATTCCGAAGCCCTGAAGGACAACGGTGATCTCTTCAAGGCCTTTGTCACCGGCTGCCTGAGGATAAGCTACCAGAGCATTTTCACTGGGGCCAACAACCTGGACTGCTTCGGGATCCAGGACGTGCCCCACTCCAGACTCATCGGCTTCACCGTTGATGAGGTGGCAGAACTCCTGAAGAAATGCGGCATGTCCGGACGCCTGGAGGATCTGAAAAGATGGTATGACGGCTACAACTTCGGCGGCACCCGGATGATGTGCCCCTGGAGCGTAATGAAGTTTCTCTCCCGGGCCTGCAGTCCGGGCAATGATCCGCAGCGCTTCATGCCGGAGAACTACTGGAGCGGCACCAGCGGCAACGACATCATTGAGATCTGCATGAAGCACCCTGATCCTCAGGACTCAGAGCGGCTCCAGAACCTGGTGGACGGAGGAACTGAGACCATCAGCGCCTGGGAGTTCACCTCCTATCCTGAGATCAGTTCCAGCACCGATTTCAACGTCTTCGCCCTGATGATGCTGCACACCGGCTATCTCACCTGCGCCTCGAAAGCCGATCTCCCAGAAAGCAGTCCGGGACCAAACAGCGAAAGGGCGCTGACAGAGGATCCGATCCGGAACAGCACGGGGCAGCAGGATCCTGATCCCCTTCAGGCTCAGATCCCGGAGCAGGGTCGGAACCCGGACCGGAACAATGTACAGGATCAGATCAATATCCCCAAAACCGGGGAGCAGGAGCAGGAGAAAAACATACAGCTCACGGTGAGGATCCCCAACGAGGAAGTGCGCAGCTGCTTCCGGCAGAAAGCCGAACTCCTGTTCAGCCGGACCAATCCCGTCTGGGTTCAGCAGGCCCGGAAGCTGACCGGCGCCCTGTTCAGCGGTGATGCCACTCAAAGCAGGGAAATCATCAACCTGATGCTGAAGAGCTTCATCAGCGTCAGGGACACCGCCCATTACGAAAGCTACTATCATGGATTCCTGACAGGCGTGCTGAGTCTCACCATGACAGGCAGTGATACAGAGCTGCGCTCAAACAGGGAAAGCGGCGATGGTTATGCGGATATCATCATGCTGGACAACCGGGATGGCATTGCAGTCATTCTTGAATTCAAGAAGAGCACCGGACCAACCTTGAGCGCCAAAAGGAGCATATGCCGCAAGGCTCTTGCCCAGATCGAGAAGAAGCAGTATGACACAGGTCTTAACCGGGAAGACTATCCGGTTGTCCGCAAATTCGGCATGGCATTCTGGGGCAAAAGCTGCGAGGTGATTTTAGGGGACGACAGCAGTCAGGATCAGCGTGTCTGAGGAGAATGGGTACAGAAAACCGGGAAAGCGGCTACTGACATCAGGCACTGGCAACAGCATCTTGGTGTGGTCACGCCACAACTATGAGGGTGCGACAGTACCCTTGTGACAGCAACGCTGCCCCATCTGGCGCAGGACAAGAGCGAAAAGCGACAGCAGTGCTGTCACAATCTGAGCGGTGACAGACCGAAAAGTGACATCCGTGGTGTCGCAATGTACAGGAAATCATATGGCTGAACTTGACAATGGATATCTTGAAGTAGTACAGATAATTGATAATGCACACAACAACGCATACCGCAGTGTAAGCAAAGCAACTGCAAACGATACCCTGGCAGAATCATTCATGATCTAATCAACGAAATTTAACCCAAACAAACATCGTAATCCATAATCCACCCACTACGCCTTTTAAGCAGTTTTAATTTCTTATACGAAATACTGGATGAAATAGTATTGCCATGAATGTTCTTAATAAGGAAAGAGCCATTCAGTCTTCTCCCGTAAACGAATGCTGTTTTCGAATCAAATAGAACTTTGTCAAATAACCTAAATCCATGCATCAAGTAAGGAGACTGATTTAATAATCGTTTTCCGCCTTTCAGAAATTTACACTTATGGATCTTTCTATTGTGGCATCTGACTTTTTTGATCAAATAAATTTCTTTTGGTGGTTCAGCATTTGGATTTCCGGAAATACACCTAGCGTCGATGTTATGATCCTTTTTTAAATGATTGTTGATTCTTGCATTCTTAGTAATATAACCAAACGTCGTTAAGACGTTATTATAAGTTTGCGTAAGACTATTAACAAGAAAGTTTTTCATAATACACATAAAGCTTTCTGACTTATAAGAATTTCCGCGTTTTATTCCTTCTAAAGAAATTAGGCCCTTATGATAATTTTTATGGCACGTCTCGCAAAGTGTGATGAGATTATCCGGAGCATTACCGCCTGTTCTTCTAGATTCAATGTGGTGAACATTTAAAATATAGTCATTGGACTTACCTTTACACTTGCGGGATTTATGACCATCTCTACATAATACATATTCTCTAACATTCCAGAAGCCCATCTGTTCGCCATGTTGATAATCAGAACCTTCAATCATCGGGTTCTTTAACTTATGAATATCAAATTTAGCCACCTCAACAACAATGGTGGCTATCGGCAGAATTTTGTGGACTTTTGCAATTAAGAATTTTTGGGCATCAACACGGCTCTGTACTGACGGGGGTAGCCAACCAATACAGCGTCTGCGGTTCATAAACCTGGACTCACGGTATCTTGCCTTTCTGCTCCGTCTTGATCTTCTGAGTTGTTTTCTAGTTGCAATGTTATTGCTGATATCAGATCTAAGTTTAACATTGCACTCAAAAAGTACCTTCTTTTCAGTAGTTGCTGAAAGCCCAACATTCTCATAACCAGTATCAACTCCTAAGGTGATCGGTTGAACTACATTGCTTCGCTCCTGTGACAACTGAATGGTAAAGGGGTGTAAATTGACAATCGCTGCCTTCTTATCACGTAACAAATGTCTGACTTTACCATTACGGCAAGTCGGCATAAGCGGCAACCCTTTGCTGTTCAGAACGTAAATCACGTAACAACTCTCCAATTCCGGAGTTTAGATAAGGCAGTTTTTGCTTTTAACAGCCAGGTACTGCCAAACTGTAATACACCTTCGTCAATGTTATTGAGAGGTTTGCTGTGTACAACACTGTCAGCGTACCAACTGTTTAATCATACACCTTAGAGCTTTGGACTAGATGAACATCCAAAGGTAACTATTTAAACCGTTTCTGGTTCATTCTCTCATAACGTAGTTCATTTACTTTTTCAAGTAAAATCACTAAGACTAAACCCTCAGATTATTTTATGCATAAGAATGCAGACAATCTTCAAGTACAGTGCTGACACTTTTTAGCAGGTAAACGAAAAGAAAGAGCAGTTACGGTACATTAACTTAACATATAACCTGCATATGTATCTTACCACATAAAAAAAACTCATACAAAGAAAATCCTATTAGAAGGACATTATTTAAATTTTTGAATAAGACATTGATGTTTCTTTGTCTTGGGATCGTAATTTATGCCTACAAGTAGCACATCATTCGGATAGGCACCATCACGGTATCTGCTGAAATATTCCTTTTCTTTGATCTGACCAATGGCTTCTTCTGCCGAGTGCCCATATTTGAATTCAATGAGAAGGATCGGAAGACTTGTGTTTCTCCTGGGAGCATATATCAGATCAGCACTTCCCTTACCGGACTGGAGTTCCCTGAAGCATTCGTATTCCATCTCTGTACGCCACATGAGTCCTGATATGAGGCAGAACACCATGGATTCCTCACGGTTATAAGTGAGGAGAGAAACATTGGGCGAATTATGTATGGCCGTGATAATTTCCGCTGTCTTCGCACCATCAAGATTTGTGATAGCACGAAAAAGAGCTTCTGAACGCTCGATAATCGGCATGGAGTTAAACCACGGCTGAGACTTTACCAGTGCGGCAAGCGCAGTTTTGATTTCTTTGTTGGGAACATAGGCAGAGCGGTAATCGCCGCCATCATCAACGCAGCCAAGATAACCAAGGCACACCAGAAGCGAAAAGATGTCATCCTTGTTTTTTATTGACACCATGTCATTCTGGAAAGTTGAACAGTTAAACCTCACTGTCCCGCCTTCGATCAGATTCAGAATATCATCTCTGATCCCTGCAAAATTCATGTTGATCAGACGTACAACTTCCTCATTGGATGAAGTTCCGCTCCAGTAACTCTGGCAAACACCATCGCTTACGGCAGAGACAACAGAATTGGGATTGTATATATCAATGCCGTTTAGTTTGTAGCCATCATACCAATCCCTCAGATCATGTGAAGAAACCTCACAGGAAGGACACTTTGCAATTGCTGCAACTTCATCTTCTGTAAAACCGAAAAAGCATTCAAAAGGAGCCGGTCTGAGCATATTGTATTCTTTAAACCCATTCAATGCTGACTGAGAATTGTCTTTCTTAATTGGAAGAATACCAGTAAGATAAGCCAAAGCAAAACACGCCTTGCCACCGTCTGACTTGAACAAATCTCTGAGAAGATTGATGAAATCCTCCTGAATTTGAGAATCATCCCGGTAGTCACGATAAACCAGATCCCATTCATCCATGATAAATATGAACTGGGCATTCAGATCATTGAGCAAATTTGAAAGCGCTTCAAGAAGACCGACATTTTCAATCTGGTGTTTTTGAAAACAAGCCGCAAATTCTTCTCTTTCCCTAAGATCTTTGATCACAGAATACTCGAGATAATCAACAAGCGTTTCCACACCTGGAATTTTATTGCTTTTCTTTAAATAACCCTTGTATAAACCGCAGATAAAATTCATGTCGACGTAAATAACATCGTATTTATTAAGATGATCAGTGTAACTATCTTTATGAGAAATTTTCAGCTTATCAAAGATTTTCTTTCCATCATAACCTTTAGAATAATACGCTAACAACATATGCGCAGTAACAGTTTTACCAAACCGGCGAGGACGTGTTATGGCAAAAAGTCGCTTTTCAGCATTAATCTTGGCAGACATCTTTTCGATAAAATCTGTTTTATCGACAAATATATCTTTGTCCTTGAATTGAACAAGTCTGACAAAACTATTTTCTTTATTTGGATTCAGGATACAACCCATAACTATGCCGTGATAATTTCAAATCATTGTTCATAATTAAAAAAGACAACTAAGCGATTAAACTTCATATGATCACTTATAAGTTCTTCAGCTAAATTTACAAACTATTAGTAAAAAGCAAGAATAAACTCTAATTAATAAAAAAATCAAAAAGATCCTTAAACAATCACCTGCCAGTAACCGTCCTTATACGAACCATGTCGAAACACGATCCCAAGATCTTTGATTTTTTTGATATTATATTCAACACTTCTGCTAGATAGCCCTAACTGTTTAGCTAGCAGTTCTGCAGATAATTTTGAATTTTCTTTCAGTAACGGTACAATTCTTTTCTGCGTAGAATTTAAGAGATCTGTAAAATCGGCTTTAGTTTAATTTTTGCTGTCATCAGTTTGATCAAGGAGCACATCTGTGCAATTCCAGCAGTTTCCATCATTCTTCTCAGTATTTCCTCCTAATTTATCCTCATCCTTCTCCGTACATTTTCAATGAATTAATGAACTCTTCTCATAGTACGCATTTATTCTACGCTTATCATCTTCTATTGAATTTCTATAGAGATTCACTCTGAATGAATTAGATGATGCAATAAATTCTGGATCTGGAAGTTCAAACTCTTTTGCTAGAGTTTGTATTCTTTTAAGTCCAGTACCACAAGACTCAGCTAATCCCATTACGCTAAACAAGTTCGCAAGAACACGGTTTCTTAATCTAAAATGCCCATTAAGAGCAAAGTCCAAAGTTAACCCACCGTAAAGTCCACCTGGTGAAGTAACCTCCACACGATCATCATATACAGCAACCTGTATGTAGGCATTTTCAGCATAATTTCGATGACAATGTGCATTTACAAGCATCTCCCTGATTGCATCCACTGGGAGTTCATAGGATTCATACCGCAAAAGACCTCTAATTTCTGCTCGAAGTCTGATGTTTCTGCAAACAAAATTCACTGCCTGATCTATCTGCTCGTAAAGAGGACCAGTAAATTCTTTTTTATCTAGAAATAAGTTCCTGTCAGTTCCCCTAAATAGAGCACATTGAGTTTTAGACCAAACAATATATTCTGATGTCAGCAGAGCAAAAGCATTAGTTGCAACCATCTGATCACATTTGTGAGTGAAAAGGTTCCAGTTTTCTAAGTTGGTTTCATTTACTAAAGGGAGATTCCCTGGCAACTCTCTTATTATTTGTATATCCTTTCTTCTTTTATTAATTTCATTACATAACTTTTCGATTGCTTCTTTTGTAACTGCATAACCAATACATGGAAGTTCGTCCCAAGTTATTTTTGTACTCTCTATTTCACTCACTTTCATTCGCCCCTTGGAAGTTGTACCGAAAGTCAGTCTGTGAATCTTTGTCCTTGAAATCAATCAGCCTTTCAAATGTGTTTTCTTTGTGAGGTGACGTAACACATACATCGAATTAACCTTCAACGGAGTAGATAACATTATCGTTTGCCACTTATCATAACACTGAATTGAGTTTGTATCGCTGTCCGAAACGGTTATCCTTAGATCATATCTGGCCAGCATTCACACCCTTTCAGGTGCTATGTCTTACCGATGTTTGCAAGGCCTGTCTGAAGAGAAGCGTAGTTGCTTTCGATCTGGATTACCACTCTGGCTGAGCAGGCACCTGACAGGATTTGCTCAACGGAGTGCTCATGTTTTCCGAAGTTGGCTCAGGGTTCTCCGAAGTTTCTCCGAAGCTGAACCGGATTACTCCGAAGTTTCTCCGAAGTTAGCCCGGCTTTGTCCGAAGCTTCTCCGAAACTGGCCAGGTCTTCTCTGGGCCTTAACATCTGAAGCATCGGTTTCTTCCAAGTTCATTGATGATGACCCTGTATCTTCATCACCGGAAGTCTCTTCTGGCTCCAAATCCATGATCCGTAAGTCTTCTTCCTTGACATCAGAAACTACTGATTGTTCCTCACTCTCGGGTAATGTGCGGTCCGAATCTTCCTCGCCAGAAGTTAATTCTGGCTCCACTGCCAAGATGCGCGACTCCTCACCCTCGACTTCCGAAGCAACAGGTTCATCACCTCTCTCTGAAGATGAGTCAGTATCTTCTTCACCGGATGTTTCATTAAGCTCCGCTGCCAAAATCCTGTACTCCTCACCATCTATCTCTGAAACGGTGAGTTCATCCTGGACCTCTGACTTCACCGCAGAAACATTCATTTCTGCAAATCCCTTCCCGTTCTCGGAAAGAAAACGACTATCTACTCCCCCATGTAATGTTGATCCACTCAATCCTTGACTGGAATTATCATCATCAAGGTTTATAAGCGATCATTCATCACTGACAGAGGAAGATGGATTGCTTTCTAACAGAGACAGATCCTGCTCAGAAGAACTTCTGCTCTCCAAGAGTTGAACAGTCTTTTCGTAAATGATCTGAGTTCCGTGCACTAGAACAAAAACAGACATCAGAATGAGAAGAACCAACCATTTAGACTTTTGCCACCAACTGACTTCAAGGCTGAATTCATCATATATATCCTCATAAGCATCAGAGGAAACTGCCTTACCATTCAAGAGCCGCATCAGCAAGTCATGATGTTCAGACTTAGCCAGAAGCGTTTCTGTTCTTTTATCACCCTTGTGCAGTTTCTCAAGAAACTTACCAACAGTTTCAAAAACCTCCTTATTTTCATATCTGCAGAAAATATCATTGTAATCAAGTCCACGAGGATCAAAATAAAGCATCACAGAGAGAACAAAAGGCAGTTCACCAATATCAATGCAGACGGCACTGCGACTCACAAAATTAAAGATAACGGCAAATTCCAGTTTGAACCTGCCATCACTATCAATGTGTGCTGAGCCAAAGCAGAGTTTTTTGAAAGGATTTTTCAGAGAATATTCAAAATACGAAAATTTAAATTCATCATATCCATTACCTGACAACACTCTTTCAACTTGATACTGGCAGCGCTCCGTTCCCAGATAATCAAGAAACTTGTTCTTCTTCAACCGATCAAGAAAAAGCACTGCAATAATGGAAGCATTATAATAGTCCTCAGGCAGTGGTATCCTCAATTCTGGAATCGCCTGATCAGGTGAACAATCACTATGTAGTCCACTTAATAACTCAAATTTCTGGTCAAATTGCTGCCCCCACTTTGAGATAAGGGTTCCAGTTGCCTGTGCAGTCTTTTTATCACTAAATTTGGCTCCAAGAAGGTTATAGTAATAATCAGCATCTGCATTAGCTACATCTGAATTTTTGCTATCTTTAAGGGGGATCAGCGACCTTTCCTGGTAAAAATAGAGTTCAAGAGCATTCATACCAGAACCAAACCTTAGAGCAGAATCGCAGCATATTCAGCAAAGAGGTGAAACATACAAAGGATAAATAACGGAATGACAACACTCCATGCAATTATCAGCCGCCTTTTTCGCCGGCGTTCATCAGCTGACAGTTTCTCATCCAGGATTGAACGGGGGTAATTGACACCCAAATTTTTCTTCGCTAAAGAACTGAAATCATCAAGTTCTCTGATCTTCTGGCAGAAATCGTTATTTTCACTCTTCCTTTGAAATCCCCCCAAAGTTCTTTCATTGAAATCCGCCACAGCCAATGGAGCATGTTCTTCCAGAGTGTTCTGACGGGTTTCAGCGTCCGTAAATTCCGGAACAATAACAGCACGTTTAATGAAACTCAGTCCGCTAATCTGATCTTCATTCTTAAGATAAAGAAGCGTCCTCCCAAGTGACCGGCGCTTCTCAACGCAAAGGCGTTCCTGCAGCAGTAGCAGCATGGCATCATCAATCAGTTTGTTCAGAACTGTTATGCTTTTTATCTGCAAGTCAGAAGCGAACTCAAATCTCCCCCTCTGGATCATGAAGGACATGTAGTTCTCATAAACAGACTCAAGGGAGGTGCTCAACCAGGTTGCTTTTTCCTCCAGTTCTTCCGGCGACAGCTTATCCGCATCTACAGGATCCTTTTCCAAAGACTCAAACAAAGCATTAATCAAAGTTCTGAAACTGGATAAATCCCCAGAGACCGGAGGCTCTGAACTGTGGCCAATAACACTTTCATCAGACATGTTCATGCAAGAACTTCCTATCTCAGACCCTTATGATAGGTGTTGAACCTGATGTCAATGCGCCGTTTTAGGGAGTCTGATTGTATTTTGGTCAACTCATCCCAGTTGCAGTCTGCTGTGCCGTAACTCCTCCCGTCTCTGGAGCACTCATGGGGCCTTGAGTCCGCATAGCCAGATACCGAGAAGAGTTTTGCACCATCAGGGTTCTGCAGTTTGGAAAGTTTTATGTTTTTGTCGAGGGCAAGCCAGAAATTGATGGCGCGTTCAGAAGAAAGTTTCCAGTTACCCTTTTCAGGATCACTGCGGACTGGATCGCTGTCTGTGTGGCCTTCAATGAAGACCGAGTCCACCAGTGACTGGTCACGAAGTCTTTTAAGATGAGTATACAGTTGATCAGAAAGATTGGAGATGAACTTACCGGTCTCACTATCCTGAGGAAGGTCAGACTTACCTTTCTCAAATCTGATCAGCGACTCAGGTATGTGAATAGTTTTGCTGGTCTTGTCAAACACCACCCATTTTTCATCATCTAAATCGCGGTTGATCTCCGCAGTCAACTTCTCAATTGAGTCAATGAGTTTCTTCTCAGCTGAATCATAAGCGTCATAGGCACCATACTCAGAAACAATGCGGCGGTTCTCGGCAGCAAGTCGCTCATTAGCCTCTTCAATCATAGCTAATTTTTCC
>FLNX01002746.1_pt1 | contig 28498 bp, 24 predicted proteins | sample 1140341 | NCBI WGS metagenome assembly FLNX01 (sample SAMEA3878208, study PRJEB12797) | bioreactor metagenome | biome: Moose rumen | place: Sweden | collected 2011-10 | reverse complement strand
CTTAGTTTGGTGCCGGGTAAGTCCTTTTTAAATGCCATTTAAGGGGGTCGTTAAATGTCATTTAATTTTTATATAGTGGCAATAGAATTTATAGAGGCGATAGATACTATAGAGGCTCGGTTTGCACTATCTCTGACCTGCGGTCGAAGATACTCTCGTTCGGAAAATTGCAAATATATTTGCATTTTCGCTCACTTATTCGTACTCTGACACTGCGTGTCGAAGATACTCTCGTTCGGAAAATTGCAAATAAATTTGCATTTTCGCTCACTTATTCGTATCTTTGTAGCCAAAAAGGAAAGGATATGAAAAGAACTATTCTCTTAGTACTCTGCATGATGGCGGTGATGGCCATGAATGCAGGCGACGTGACACCTAATGAGGCGCTGCAGAAAGCAACGCAGTTTGTTAACAACCGCATTGCCCACGGACACGGTCCCAGACTGGCTCCTGGCGCACAGCCACGGCTGACGCTGGCCAGCCGCGTGAGTGGGCTGTATGTGTATAACGTGCAGAACAAGGGGGGCTTCGTCATCGTCAGCCCCGACGACGAGACGGAGACCATCCTCGGCTATAGCGACAGCGGCGAGTTTGACGAGAGCCACATGCCGGACAACATGCGCTATTGGCTGCAAGGCTATGCGGAGGAGATTGCGTTTGTTCGAGGTACGAGGTTCGAGGTGCGAGGTACGGAGGATGTTCGAGGTACGAGGTTCGAGGTGCGAGGTACGGAGGATGTTCGAGGTACGAGGTACGAGGTGCGAGGTACGGAGGACGTTCGAGGTACGGCGAATGCGCCTATGAAAGCTGAGCGGGTGGATGTGGCACCTATGCTTCCCACGCACTGGCAACAGAGTGACGCCTTTGCCTTAGACTGTAACTTTGACGGCAACCAGTGTGTTACAGGTTGCGTGGCAACAGCTATGGCTCAGGTTATGTATTACCACCAGTGGCCTACGGAAACCGTCAACAAGATTCCTGCCTATACATCATCCTCTGTATTTGACGTTGCAGAAATTCCCGCCGGGTCAACTATTGACTGGTCCAACATTCAGCAAGAATACGGAGTTTGGCTGCCAGAAGGTGAAGTGTACGGGCAAAATGCCACATATACAGACGAACAAGCAAAAGCCGTTGCACACCTTCTTCATTGCTGCGGAGCTTCCGTTAAGATGAACTACGGGACAGGTGCTTCCGGTGCTTCGTCAACAGATATATCTTTTGCACTCACGCACTACTTCGGCTACAACGAAACAACACAATTGGTAAGCCGCGATTCCTATACAGCAGAAGACTGGGACGAAATTATCTACCATGAACTGAGTGAAGGCCGTCCCGTTCTCTACGGAGGTGCAACACCATCAAATGAAGGCCATGAGTTTGTCTGCGACGGATACAACAGCACCGACGGCACCTACCACATCAACTGGGGATGGCAGGGTGTGAGTAACGGATATTTTGTGCTTTCTGCCCTTGATCCTGACGAGCAGGGCATTGGCGGCAGTTCTTCAAATGCCGGTTACAACAGCAATCAGAATGCCATTATAGGCATCCAGAAGCCAGATGCTACAGGCGACATATCGCCTGCCGTTGCACAGGCAACAGGCATAAGTCTCAAGCTGATAGACTTTTCGTTTAGCGAGAACCCAACCATCTTGGACAATGAGGTTACATTAACCTTTACTGTCAAGAACAATAGTGTCAATGACTACAACGACTTTCTTGCCATTTGGGAATCAAATGCCGAAGGTGGCTCCGTCATGTACTATTCTATCACAGCAGGCCAGACCAAAACATTTACATACTTTGAGAAAAAGAAGCCCGAAAAGACCACACAATTCAACGTTCTTTTCTATAATGCAAACACAGGGTTTATGAATACACTAAGTCCCACAGAGGAGTTGATTGTATATCCCCAAAACGTGAGCAAAACCGTTGGGAATTACGAATGGGCAACGTTCAGCAGCGAATATCCATTAGACTTTAGCGGAACGGGGTTAGAGGCGTATATTGTAACGGGCAGCAACGGCAACGCCATCAAGAAAGAGGCGGTAACCAAGGTTCCTGCCAATACCGGACTGGTGATAAACGGAGCGGCAGGGGATTTCACCATCCCCGTGACGTTAGCTGAGACGGACGATGTTTCGAGCAACAAAATGGTTGCTGTAGCCGAAGATATAACGCTGGAAAAAGGCACAGACGGCAACGAGAACTTCGTGCTCTCCGTACAGGAAGGCAACGTGGTCTTTGCCCGCATCAATGCAGACGAAGCTACCGTACGAGCAGGGCAAGCTTACCTTACACTGCCAAAAGAGACTTCAGCTCCTTGGCTGTCAATCGAAGGTGACGAGGATACAACGGGTCTGGACATGACAACGGTCAACAGACCGCAGGCTACTGACGGCATCTACTACGACCTGAGCGGCCGTCGGGTGGAGCATCCTACGAAGGGTCTTTATATCGTGAATGGGAAGAAAGTCATTATTAAATAAGAAGGAGGAATTTCATGATGAAGAAATATATCAAACCAACTATTGAAATAGTCAATATTGAGATACAGCCTTTATTGCAGGCATCCAGTAAAGGAAAAGACTACAAGAAAGATGACCCCGTCTTATCTCCCCGCTTCCATCAGCCTTACGATGAGGAGGACGAGGAGGAAGAAGACTGGTAAGGAAATATTAACGCTAACAGCTAACTCGCAGCAGACGCGCTGCTTCGCCAATCCACAGGACGAGCGAAGTGGCGCTTACTATTACTATCCACTCCATGAGCGAGAGGGGATGCACATTAAAGAAGGCTCCGCCGAAATTGACGATGAGCACCTGCCCCACGAAGATGATGGCAGCAATGAGCAGGAACCCCCTGCAGCCCTTGAGATGGAGTGCGGAACGACCCGTGGCAAAGGCACGGGCGTTGAACATGTTCCAGAACTGAAGCATGACGAAAATAGTGAAGAAGGAGGAGTTATCGACCTTATCGAGGAAGGAGGAAGGAGGAAGGAGGAAGGAGAAATGATGGTGAAGCTGGAGCAAGAGCGTCAACAAGATGACGGTGAAGAGTAGGCCCACACCTAAGATGCGGTGCCACATGGGACGGGTGATGATGAACGAGGCGCGGCTGCGTGGACGGTCGTGCATAACAGCAGGCGAGGGAGGCAGCGATGCTAGCGCCATAGCAGCAAAGGTGTCCATGATGAGGTTGACCCAGAGCATCTGCGTCACCGTGAGCGGCGACTCCGTGCCGAGGAAAGAGCCTATGAGCACGACAAGGCAGGCTGCCACGTTGACGGTGAGCTGGAAAAGGATGAAGCGCTGGATGTTCTGATAGAGCGAGCGGCCCCACATGACAGCACGGCCGATGCTGGAGAAGGAGTTGTCGATGATGGTGATGTCGCTGGCCTCTTTGGCTACTGACGTGCCGTCACCCATTGACAGCCCGACATGAGCCGCCTTCAGGGCCGGGGCATCGTTAGTGCCGTCTCCCGTTACCGCCACCACTTCACCCCGTCGCTGCAGCATTTCCACAAGGCGGCGCTTGTCCATAGGACGGGCACGGGCGATAATCTTCAGGTCCCCCACCCTTTCGAGCAGTTCATCGTCGGTAAGAGCAGCAAACTCAGGACCGGTGATGATGTTACGGTCGCCATCGGCATCGGTCCACAGGCCCGTCTGACGGCCAATCTCCCGGGCAGTGCCGGGCGTATCGCCCGTGACAATCTTCACCTGTATGCCGGCATCAAGACATTCGCGGACAGCGGCCGGCACGTCAGGGCGGACTGGGTCGCTGATGGCGACAGCCCCCTCCAACCTCCCCCGACAGGAAAAAGCCCCCTCCAACCTCCCCCGACTGGGGGAGGCTTTTTGGGGAGGGAGAGTATCCATAGTGGCGAAGGCAAGGGTGCGCATGGCTTGCTGCTGCCATTTAGTTAGTTGAGCGTTGAGCGTCGAGCGTTGAGCATTGTCTTCTTCACATACAGCCATGATGACCTCGGGGGCACCTTTTAGGAGGAGGATTGTAGGGGAGAGCCCTTCTGCACTGTCTTTCAGGCGGACGAGGGTAGCCATCATTTTGCGCTCGGTGGAGAAGGGGAGCTCGTCGAGCACTTCGGCCTGGTCACGCAGACGGCGGTAGTCTATGCCCTGGTCACGGAGCCAGAGCAGGAGGGCACCTTCCGTGGGGTTACCCAGCACCTTGGGGTGGTCAGGGTCAGTGAGGTCGAGCTGGGCGGTGGAATTAATGGCGATGTTAAGGCTTATAAGGCTTATGGGGCCTATAGGACTTATTGGGCTTATAGGGCGGCCTATGGGCACCAGTTCCGCGACGCGCATCTGGTTCTGGGTGAGGGTGCCGGTCTTGTCGGTACAGATGACGGTAGTGGCACCCATGGTTTCGCAGGCATGCATCTTACGAACCAGGTTGTTGGTCTTGAGCATACGACGCATGGAGTAAGCCAGACTGAGGGAAACCGCCATGGGAAGGCCTTCCGGAACAGCTACGACAATGAGCGTGACGGCAATCATGACCGTCTGCAGGAGGTAGGTGAGGAAGTTGAGGGTTGAGGGTTGAGGGTTGAGGGTTGGGAGTGGAGCGTTGAGCGTTGCGGAGTGAAAATACATGAGCACACGGGCCACAACGACGAGGGCAGCCACGATATAGCTGGCCTTGGCCACTAAAGAGCCGAGACGGTCGAGCTGCTCGTTGAGCGGAGTACGCACGCTGTCGTCAATCTGTGCTGCCACGAAGACGTGCCCATACTCCGTCGCATCGCCAACAGCCAGCACACGGGCTACGGCATGCCCCTCCATCACTTTCGTGCCCCGCATGACATGGTTACTGGGGAAGGTGGCATCACGGTCGAAGTCTGCCTCAACGACGGTCTTGCTACATACCGGCTCACCCGTCAGCGACGACTCATCCATCTGTAAGGTCGTGGTTTCGAGCAGCAGACAGTCTGCCGGCACCTCGTCGCCAGTAGAAAGCAGGATGACATCGCCCACCACCACGTCAACCCGTGGCACCTGAACGGTGTTGCCATTGCGTATCACCATGACAGGCTCTTCGTCGCCCACCTGATTGAGGATGGAGAACTCACGGTCAGCCTTCAGTTCGAAGATAAAGGAGATGCCCGTTGCCAACAGGATGGCCAAGAGGATGCCGATGGGTTCAAAGAACACCCCCGACCCCGGATTACGCAGACCGAACCACTCGTTATATTCCGACAAAGAGATGAAGATGGAGAGCAGGGCCGCTATCTCCAGTATAAAGATGAGGGAGTCGCCGTTCTGCCAGCCCTTCAGATAATGGCCGAAGGGCCCGGAGAGTTTTTCGAAGAAGCGTTTCCAGAGAGACTCACGCTCAGGAGGAGTAAGGACATTAGCCCCGTGCTCAGCCCGGCTGCGAAGCACTTCAGCATCAGTCAGACCCGTATAGTGCTGTTTCATTTAAGAATAGACTTCACCTTTTCCTCTATCTTTCCCGTCGGCACATTCACTTCGAGCACCCTACCCTGCCTGTCGAGGAACAGGTTGCCCGGCACGCTGTAAAAGCCTAAGTCAGCAACTATCGGCGTGTCCCACATGTTACCGTCGCACACGTTACTCCAGTGAATAGAGTCACGGTCGAGGAAGTCCCTACAGTCCTTAGTGTTACCATCAAGATTGATGCTAAGCAGGCCAAGGCGGCTGCCATACTTGCGCTGCAGGACATGCAGTTTACGCTGCACCGACTGGCTCTCGAAGCTCCATTTGGCCCATACGGAAATGACGTTCAGCTCACCCTTCAGCGACTGGCGCGTCACCGTGTTGCCATGAATGTCAACAGCCCTGAAATCAGGAATGACTGTTCCCTGGTGCGTTGCTTTCAGACCACTGAGTTGTTTCTCCAAGCGGAGCAGGCGTCCGTTCTCAGGCTGTTCCTTGAGCATGAGTGCAGCCAGTTCTGCGCCTGTCTTATAGTCAACGGGACTGCCTGCCAGCACATAATGTTGAAGAATATAGTTACTGAGAATAGAGCCAGGATGCTCCTGAATAAAGTTGACAGCCTGCTCCTTCACCTGCGGTGGTGTCAGCTGGCTGATGCCCAGTCGCCACTCCGTCATCTGTTCGTTCTCCTCAGAGCCATGAACCTCCACCTCCTTGAGGTGCGAGGCATCGCCCTTCAGCTCAACGGTAATGCCCGAATTGCCATAGATGACCTGTTCGGAGTAGTTGGGATAAAGTAAGATAAACGTAGCCAGTTTCTTCAGGTCGGTCTCATAGACAAAGCGTCCCTGAGCCACCTTAATGGTATCGAGGTTGACAGAACCGGCATCGGGGCTATAGATGTAGAACTCCGACTGGTCAACGTTCTGCAACTGCCCCTCAATGCGAAAGCGTCCTTTCTCGGGACCGCAGGAAACGAGGAAAAGGTAAAAAGGTAAAAAGGTAAAAAGGTATAAGAGCACGAGAAACTTAGTGCGTGGTACGTGATGCTGCATAATTATTACCTTTTTACTTTTTTACCTTTTCACCTTTTCGCCTTTTCACCCTTCACCTATTGCACTTTCTTCAGTTCAAGGTCACGCTCGGCATAATCCTTGAGCGACGAGTCCTTAGAGAGAGCACTGCGCAAGAAGGTGCCAGCCACGCCATTGTTACCCTTACGGGCATAGAGCACAGCACGCAGATAGTCGGTGATGCCGTCGGCAGGCTTAATCCTGCCCAGCGTCTGCTCTGCCTTAGCAAAGTTCTTGTTCAGAATCTGTGCCAGGGCGGCGCTATTGCTAATGACACGGTCGAAGTCCTGCTCGGCCAGCACATAGTTACCCTGTGCCAAGTGCAGGTTACCCAGCACCTCTGCAATGTCAGGAGAGCCGGAAGCACGACCGATGTAGTCCTCTGCCTCGGTAACACGTCCGTTCATCAGTTCAAGCAGACCGAGGTTGGCATTAGCCTCATCGAGCTTGTTATCAACAGAGAGTGCCTGCTGGAAGTATTTGCGAGCACGGTCGAAATTGCCCTGCATGTAATAGATACGTCCAATGTTGTTATAGGCACGGGCGTCGGCAGCATAAAGCTTCACTGCACTCTCGTAGATGCGCAGCTGCTCATTGGCATCCTCCGTCAGCGTGGCAGCATAAAGCAGTTCCTCAACGTTCAGCTCAGCGGGGTCAGCTTTGAACTGCTCACGAATCTGGTCGTCGTTACGTCCGATCACCTCGTAGTTGGCAATAAGACGAGCACGGCGCAGTTCCGGCAGAATACCGTCAGACAGTTCCTGGAATGCCTCACTCATGTTACGAATCTGCTGTTCGCGCTCCTCGGGGTCGTCGTACATAGAGAGCACACGGAGAATGACGTCCTTGTCCTGAATGTCGGAAGCACGCACCAGCTCCTGGAAGCCTTCCCAGTCCTCAGCGGTGTAACGCACATCGACGGGAGCATCCAGACTGCTGAACTTCAGTTGCTGACGAACATAGCCTTCAGACACGTTCTGACGGCCACTGGCCAGACGGTCGTTCATGGTGAAACGGCCTTCAGGCGAAGCAAAGCCAGAAACCTCGATATTGTTCAGCATCATGGTCTCACGCTCGTAGTTGATACGCTGCAGCAGCTGCACGAACTCAGTAACAGAGTTGTTGGTCAGCTCACTCTTACGCAGCTGAGTCTGAGCCACAAGGAACTTGATGTTAGCCTCCTGACGAATCTGCGTGATACGCTGGAAAGAGTCAGCAGCCAGCACAGGCTTCATGGTGGTCAGCGTCTTGCGGTAGAGTTCAGAAGTAGCGATAACACCGTCAGCCACCTTCACAGCAGGAATATCCACCAGCTTATCGCCCACACGGGCCTGGAAGGTCAGCCACATCTCGCTCTGCAGCATCTCGGGTCTGTAGAGGAAGTCGCTCTTCATGGTGTAGTGTCCACCGAGGTTATAGGAAATGGCACGGTTGTTACCCATCACCTTCTCACCCTGGAACGTAGAGCCAACGCCCTGCTCCACCTGCTGGCGACCGTCAACCTGAAAGCGCAGTTCGGGAATGACCTTCACTACGGCCTTCTTGTTCATATACTTCTCCGGGAATGTTCCATTGATAGTTGCCTGAACATGACCGCCCTGCGTCTCCAGCGGTTTAGGAGTTACTTTGAAATATTCAGGACCGAGGGCTCCAAGTTTACCTGAACATGCAGACATCAGCAGCAGCAAAGCCGCTGAGCACAAGAAAACAGTTACTTTTTTCATTATAATCTTCTTTAGTTTGTTCTATTTGTCTATATTTGCGGATGCAAAAGTACGATTATTTATGCAAACTGCCAAATTATTTAGCCTTTTATTGCAATTTGAATTGGACGGAGACATTCCATATCTTTTGTTTATGCTGCAAAGGTACAAATAATTCTTAATTCATGATGCATAATTGTTCACCATTATTCATTTTTAACGGAGTTCACGACCTTTGGTTCATGATTATTTTGTAATTTTGCACGCTATGAACAAAATTAATATTAACGAGATACGCGCTATCGTCTTCGATGCCGACGACACATTATGGGACTGCCAGTCGCACTTTGAGGAAGTAGAGGAGCTGCTCTACGACATCATTGGGCCCTACTGCATGGACCCAAAGCGGGAACTGTTTGAGACAGAGAGCAAGAACATGGAAGACCTTGGCTACGGCTGTAAGGCCTTCACCATCAGTGTAATGGAAACTGCACTCCGAGTCTGCGGCAATGACCTGAGTGCTATGCAACTGACGGAACTATTAGAGGCAGGCAAGCACCTGTTGCACCTACCGGCCACGCCATTACCCGGAGTTGTGGAAACGCTCACATCCCTTCAATCATCCTTCCAATTAATCTGCTTCACCAAGGGTGAGTTGCAAGACCAGGAGAACAAGCTTCGGCGTTCTGGGCTGGCAAAATATTTTGACCATGTGGAGATTACCTCCAACAAGACAGAGAAGGAATTCCGCGAGCTGGCCACCCATTTAGGCATAGCGCCGCACGAGATGCTCATGGTGGGCAACTCACTGAAGAGCGACATTGCGCCGGCTTTAGCCGTAGGAGCCCAGGCCGTGCATATTCCTTTCCACGTCACTTGGCAGTTAGAAGAACACGAAGACTTTGAGCATGAGCGTATGGTGAAGATTGAACACATGGAGGAGCTTTTAAAAATTATTCCTCATTCATAAATCATAATTGATAATTATTTCGTACCTTTGCAGGCAAAAACAAAAAGAAACAAGCAATGATAGAAAAGAAAAACTACAAGCGCTACACGGTGACTTCCGCCCTGCCGTATGCTAACGGCGGTGTACATATTGGTCACCTGGCCGGCGTCTATGTGCCGGCAGATATCTATGTACGTTATCTCAGACTGAAGAAGAAGGACGTTATCTTCATCGGCGGAAGCGACGAGCACGGTGTGCCCATCACCATACGAGCCCGCAAGGAGGGCATCACACCACAGGACGTGGTCGATCGTTACCACAAAATGATCAAGGACTCATTTGAAGAGTTCGGTATTTCGTTCGACATCTACAGCCGTACCACCTCAGAGACCCACCACAAGTTTGCTGCCGAATGGTTCCGCAAGCTGTACGACGAGGGCAAGCTGACAGAGGAAACCACTACTCAGCTGTATGACGAGGAGGCCAAGCAGTTCCTGGCTGACCGCTACGTCACGGGCGAGTGCCCTCACTGCCACAATCAGGGAGCATACGGCGACCAGTGTGAGAAGTGCGGACGTGACCTGAGCCCCACGGAGCTCATCAACCCGAAGAGCACCATTAGCGGCTCCACACCTGTGCTGAAGGAAACCAAGAACTGGTACCTGCCCCTGAACGAGTATCAGGAGTGGCTGAAGCAGTGGATTCTGGAGGAGCACAAGGAGTGGCGTCCGAATGTCTATGGCCAGTGCAAGTCGTGGTTAGACATGGACCTTCAGCCCCGTGCCATGACACGCGACCTGGACTGGGGTATCCCCGTGCCCGTTGAGGGTGCCGACGGCAAGGTGCTCTACGTCTGGTTCGACGCGCCCATCGGCTACGTCTCGAACACCAAGGAGCTGTGCGAGAAGGAGCCCGAGAAGTGGGGCAGCTGGCAGCAGTGGTGGCAGGACGAGGACACCCGCCTGATACACTTCATCGGCAAGGACAACATCGTGTTCCACTGCATCATCTTCCCCGTCATGATGAAAGCACACGGCAAGTATATCATGCCCGACAACGTGCCTGCCAACGAGTTCCTGAACCTGGAGGACGACAAGATCAGCACCTCGCGCAACTGGGCCGTCTGGCTGCACGAATACCTCGTTGATATGCCCGGCAAGCAGGACGTATTAAGATATGTACTGACCGCCAATGCCCCTGAGACCAAGGACAACAACTTCACATGGAAGGACTTTCAGGACCGCAACAACAACGAGCTGGTGGCCGTCTATGGCAACTTTGTGAACCGCGCCCTGCAGCTCACGAAGAAATACTGGAATGGCGTGGTGCCTGCCTGCGGCGAACTGCAGGACGTGGACAAGGCCGCCCTTGAGGAGTTCAAGGACGTGAAGCAGAAGGTAGAGTCGCTGCTGGAGCAGTTCAAGTTCCGCGACGCACAGTTTGAGGCCATGAACCTGGCCCGCATCGGCAACCGTTACATCACCGAATGTGAGCCGTGGAAGGTGGCAAAAGAAATGAGCAATGAGAAATTAGAAGTGAGAAATGAAGCTGACGCTCGTGTACGTACGATATTATACATCTGTCTGCAGCTGACCGCTAACCTCGCCATTGCCTTCGAACCGTTCCTGCCGTTCTCCAGCAAGAAGCTGCGTGAGATGCTGAACTTAGAAAGCTTCGAGTGGGAACAGTTAGGCTCAACCGACCTCTTGAAGGCCGGTCACCAGCTGGCAGAGCCCTCGCTGCTCTTCGAGAAGATTGAGGACGAGGTCATCCAGAAGCAACTTGACAAGCTGGCCGCTACGAAGAAAGCCAACGAGACATCACAGCATAAGGCAGCCCCCATCAAGGACACCTGCTCGTTCGAAGACTTCGAGAAGCTGGACATCCGTGTGGGTCTGGTGAAGGCCTGCCAACGCGTGCCCAAGTCAAAGAAGCTCCTGCAGTTTACTATTGACGACGGAACAGGCACCGACCGCACTATCTGCTCAGGCATTGCCGCCTTCTACGAGAACCCTGAGGAACTGGTGGGCAAGCGCATCCTCTTCGTGGCCAATTTCGCACCCCGCCAGATGATGGGCATTGAGAGTCAGGGCATGATTCTCTCTGCCGTCGATGCTGACGAGAGCCTCAGCGTGGTGACAACAACTAAGGACGTACAACCTGGTTCACAAGTAGGCTGATGCAAGCAATCATCTTGGCGGCGGGTATGGGCCGCAGACTCGGAGAACTGACGAAGGACAATACCAAGTGTATGGTTCCTGTGAATGGCGTGCGACTCATTGACCGTCTGCTCGGCCAGTTGGAGAAACTCCCTCTGAACCGTATCATCATCGTTGTCGGCTATAAGGGCAAGGAGTTAAGAGAATATATAAAGACCACTCACCACTCACCACTCACCATAGAATTCTACGAGAACCCTATCTATGACAAGACGAACAACATCTACTCGCTGTCGTTGGTGAAGGAGCAGATGCAGGAGGACGACACGCTGCTCATTGAGAGCGACCTCATTGTCAGCGACCGTCTCTTCAGCATGATTCTCGATGACCCGTACCCCAACCTTGCCCTTGTCGCCAAATACGAGACATGGATGGACGGAACGATGGTACGCCTGGACGATGACCAGAACATCGTGAACTTCATCTCGAAGGACGCCTTCGACTACAACGATGTAGATGCCTACTACAAGACCGTCAACATCTATAAGCTAAGCCGCCACTTCTCGCAGAACAAGTATGTCCCATTCCTCGATGCCTATACCAAGGCAGTAGGTAATAATGAGTATTATGAAAATGTGCTGCGAATCATCTCGTTGCTCAATGGACATGATATGAAGGCACTGCCTATCGGTAACGAGAAATGGTATGAAATCGACGACAAGCAGGACTTGGATATTGCCGAGGCCCTGTTTGCCGACGAGAAGGACGTCATACGTAAATACTACGGACGCTATGGCGGTTTCTGGCGATTCCCACAGATGCTGGATTTCTGTTACTTAGTGAATCCCTATTTCCCCAGTCGCAGGATGAAGGACGAGCTACGTAGCAATTTCGATACCCTATTGACAGAATATCCATCAGGCATGAAGGTTAATACGCTGATTGCCAGCAAATGTTTTGGCGTAAGCGAGCCCTATATCGTCCCTGGCAATGGCGCCGCCGAACTAATCAAGGTTCTGATGGAGGATTCACAGGGAAAGACCGGTTTTGTCCGGCCAACCTTTGAGGAATATCCCAACCGATTTGACAAGGAGCGGCAAGTAACGTTTGTCCCACAGAATGAGGACTATCGCTACACGGCTGACGACCTGATGACGTTCTTTGCCGACAAGGGCATCAGCCAGCTGATGCTCATCAATCCCGACAACCCCTCGGGCAACTTCATTCCGAAGGCTGACGTGTTGCGACTGGCACAATGGTGTGAGGACCGCCAGATACGGTTAGTGGTCGATGAAAGCTTCGTTGACTTCAGCCGTGACTATGCCACCAATACGCTGCTCAGCGATGCCACCTTAGAGGCCTATCCGCACATGGCCGTCATGAAGAGTATCTCCAAGAGCTACGGTGTGCCCGGCCTGCGCTTAGGCATCCTGGCCTCTGCCGACAAAGAGCTGATAGCCCGCATGAAGCAGGAGGTGAGCATCTGGAACCTCAACTCGTTTGCTGAGTTCTTTATGCAGATATATAATAAGTACGAGAAAGACTATCAGCGGGCTTGCCAGAAATTCGTTGATGAACGCCAGCGCTTCGAGGCTTCCCTGCGTACTATTCCTTTCTTTCGTGTCATGCCGTCACAGGCCAACTATTTCCTTTGTGAAGTATTGCCGCCCTATACCGCAAGTGAGATTGTCATCAATATGCTGAAGCAGCATAACATCCTAACCCGCGACTGCAGCGGAAAACCCGGTCTTAATCCTGACAAGCAGTATATGCGTATTGCCGTCAGGAATACGAAAGACAACACACAGCTGGTAGAGGGACTGAGACAAATCACCATGCAGCATTAAGAATAAGTCGTTCATGAAGGTCTGTATTTGCGGAGGCGGTAACCTCGGTCATGTAGTGGCTGGCTTCATAGCAGCACAAGGGAAGCATGAAGTGAGCATGCTGACACAACATCCGGAGCTGTGGAGCAAGCAGTTGGTGATTGACGCGCCAGAAGGAACCAGCTATGCTGGAAGCCTGAGCGGCATCTTCAGTGATGCCAGACAAGCCGTATCTGATGCTGATATAGTACTTTTGTGCTTGCCTGGCTATGCTATCCGTAAGACGTTGAAGCAAATCAAAGCATTCCTCAGACCGGAGGCGGCAGTAGGCAGCGTGGTCAGCAGTACAGGCTTCTTCTTTCAGGCCCTTGAGCTATTATCCAGCAACCAGGTGCTGTTTGGTTTCCAGCGTGTACCCTTCATTTCAAGGGTCACGGAGTATGGGCACCGAGCCCGCCTGATGGGGTATAAGGACAGCCTTTACTTGGCCATAGAACATGCCGAACGTCCTGAGACGTTACGGGCTGCACTGGCTGACATGCTTCAGACACCCATCCAACTCTTAGACAACTACTATGAGGTAAGTCTCTCCAACAGCAATCCGTTGTTGCACCCTGCACGCCTTTATGACCTGTGGGGCGACTGGCAAGAAGGGCAATGCTACAGCCATGTCCCCCTGTTCTATGAAGAATGGACAGAGCATGCCGCACAGCTCTACCTGTCAATGGACAACGAACTGCAGCAGTTGCTGGCCGTCCTGCCTGTACGTAAGGGCAGTATTCCCACCGTGCTCGACTATTATGAAAGCACCGATGCCGCATCGTTAGCCCGCAAGCTCCGCAGCATCGAAGCCTTCAAAGGCATCCCTGCCCCCATGAAAGCCGTTGCCGACGGTTACGTTCCCGATTTCCAGAGTCGTTATTTCACCGAAGACTTCCCCTACGGGCTGGCCATTGTCCGTCGGCTGATGCAACAGAAGAACATCCCCTCGCCCACCATCAACATGATTTACGAATGGGGGCTCCCCTTTCAAAGCCAATAGGCTTCAAACTGGTGAGTGACGCGCTGGTCTTCTGGCGGCAGCGTCATGTAGTCGCCGTATGTACGCCGCAGGTGGTCGTCGTAGCCCGCCATAGCCTTATAGACATGGTTTTCGAAAGGCAGGTCAACGTATGAAGCCATATCCTCGGCAGGAAAACAGCCGCGGATGGAGGGCCCGGCCTCCGTCATGTGGCACAGGGTGTTTGTTGGCTGGCTGCTGACTATCAGCCGTTCTATCCATCGGTTCAGCACCGCCACGCTAACAGGCAACAGCCGGTAGCACCAGTAGGCGAGGCGGGAACGAAGGGGGTTGGTCTCGGAAATCTTGCAGCGTCTTATTTTATACAAGAGATGTTTGTATTTAAAGATGCGCTCACGCTCCCTGACATCGTCGGTCACATAGTCAACCGGAAAGACGTCGATATACACCCCTATCTCGTAGCCCACGGTCTCTGTCTCCACCATCTTGGTACGCTGATCGACCACCTTGGCAAACGTATAGTAGTAATGCTGCTCCCGTTTGGGGTTCAGCACCCGATAGCATCCTGCCGGGTCTTGATAGTGATTAACAAAACGCTCATAGTCAGCGCGGGGCATGTATATGTCAATGTCGTCATCCCAGGGAATATAGCCCTTATGGCGCACCGCTCCAATCAGCGTGCCACTGCTAAGTGAGTAATGCAGGTCATGCTCCATGCAGTACTGATGGACATGGTCAAGGATACCCATCTGAATGTTTCGCAGTTCGTGTATGTCAGTAATCTTTCTCATCTGTATCGTTATTTGGGTGCAAAACTACAAAAAATTCTTCATTCTTCATTCTTCATTCTTCATTTTTTCGTATCTTTGCAGCACGTATGGCAGAAACACTGAAGGAGAAGACGGCGAAAGGACTGTTCTGGGGCGGACTGTCGGGCGGCATGACGCAGGTGCTGAATGTTGTTATCGGCATTCTGCTGGGTCGCATGCTGTCGCCCGACGAGTGGGCACCCATCAGCATGATTACCATTTTCTCGGCCATAGCCGGCAACCTGCAGTCGAGTGGCTTCTCTACGGCCATTGTCAACATGAAGCAGCCCACGGCCAACGACTACAACGCCGTCTTCTGGTTTAACGTCAGCATGGGCTTCGTGCTCTACTGGCTGCTCTTTGCCGCTGCCCCGTTCATAGCACTGTTCTTCGAGCAGCCCTGTCTGACCAATCTCTCCAGACTCATCTTCTTAGCGTTCTTCATCTCGTCGTTCGGCATCTCCACCCAGGCCTACCTGACGAAGAACATGATGCAGCGCGAGATAGCCATTGTCAACCTCTCGGCACTCATGGTGTCGGGCACGGTGGCCGTCACGCTGGCCCTGAAGGGCTACTCCTACTGGAGCCTGGCGTGGCAGCAGATTGTCAACTCGGCGGTGCTGGTCGTCGGGCGTTTCTTCTTCGTGAAGTGGCGACCCAGCCTGAAGGTTGACTTCACGCCCATACGCCAGACCTACCGTTTTGCCATGAGCATCCTGGTGACGATGGTCATTAACACCGTCAACAGCAACATCCTGACATTCATCTTTGGCAAGCTGTTTACGAAGACGCCCGCTACGGTGGGCAACTTCTTTCAAGCCTTCAAGTGGAACACCATGGCCTACCAGGTGGTGGGCGGCATGCTGGAGCAGGTGGCACAGCCGGTGTTAGTGGAGACCTCTCCCCCCGCCCTCATTCCCGAGCAAAGCTCGCCTACCCGTAGCCTTTCCCAAGGGGAGGGGGCTGAAAACGTTGAGCGACTGCGGTGTGTGTTCCGCAAGATGCTACGCTTTACGGCCTTTGTGTCGTTTCCGGCCCTGTTGGGTCTCTCTATGGTTTCCGAGGAGTTCATCCTGGCCACCATCGGGGCGAAGTGGCAGGGCTGTGTGCCGTTGCTGCGCATTCTCTGCATTGGCGGTGCCTTCATGCCGTTCTACTCGCTCTACAAGAACCTCGTCATCAGCCAGGGACGCGGTGCCTTGAACATGTGGCTGAACGTGGTGCAGATTGTGCTGCAGCTGCTGCTCATCCTGATGACCTACCGCGAGGGCATCATCACGGTGGTCTGGACTTACACCGTCTTCAACATCCTCTGGCTCTGCGTCTGGCAGCTGTATGCCAAACGGCTCATAGGCATCAGGCTGGCCGACATGCTGAAGGACACGCTGCCCTTCGGCTGCATCAGTCTGATTATCATGGTGCTGACGTGGTGGGTAACGCAGCCGCTGACCAACGTCTATGGGCTGCTGGCCGCCAGAGTCGTCATGGCCGGTCTGCTCTACGTGGGCCTCATGAAACTGCTGCGGGTCAGAATTCTGGACGAGTGCATCAACTTCATCTTAAAGCGTAACAAGCCATGAAGCTGTCCATCGTCATACCTATATATAATAAGGAGGCATACGTAGAAGTCTGTCTGAAGAGTCTGCTGGAGCAAGACTTCCAGGACTTCGAGCTCATAGCCGTCGATGACGGCAGCACCGACGGCTCAGGCGACTTGTGCGACCGCATGGCAGCAAAAGACCAGCGCATCCGCGTCATACACCAGAAGAACGGCGGCGTAACGGCGGCCAGGAGGCGTGGCGTAGAGGAAGCCCGAGGGCGCTACATCATGTTTGTCGATGCTGACGACATGTTGCTGCCCCACGCCATGAGGGTGCTCCATGCGGCCATAGAAGAGACGCAGGCCGACGAGGTGGTGGGCTGCTACGTGACGCAGAAGGGCCGCCTGGGCGACTCCGGCCGTCGTGGCTGGCAGGACCCCTTCAGCATGATTGACGACCTGCTGGCCGTGCGCAACCCGTTCTGTATTCTCTGGGGGGTCATCTTCCGGCGCGAGTTGCTCGACGGCTGTCTTACAACGCCGCGTGAAGTCGTGGAGCGCGAGGACATCCTGATGCAGATAAAGTGCTTGGTCAAGCGCCCGAAGGTCTATTTCATTGGTGACGTGGTCTATCACTACAACGAAGGTCTGCCCAACAACCGGCAGATGGGGCTCGAGCGCATCAAACTGCACGACCAGGAGCTGTTGCTGACGCTACGCCCCACGTGGCAGCGCTTTGAGAAGGGTTACCGATTGAACCGACTCAAACTCTACGAAGTATTCCTGGAGCAGCGGCAGCTTGATGTGTTTCAGGCTTACTATAAAGACCTGCGCCGCCAAGACCTCAGCGGACTGCCCTGGGCCGACCGCCTGGTCATTGCCTTGCCGCCAAGACTGGCCTGCTGGCCCGTCCGCTGGTACAAGTGGTGGCTCAGGCGGAAGTCACGCTAAGAGGTAGCCCGCGAGCAGCCAGCCGTTCCAGGCCCACAGCCACAGCGTAAGCAGCGTGACCAAAAGGCGCAGGCCCAGATGGGCCAATCCCCTCTTTTCATGTATCAGGAAACTGATGGCCACGGGCACGACGAAGACCCAGTGGGCCGTCATGATATAGACCTCGTTCAGACCGAAGCCCAGGCCGAGGTGCAGCGCGAGGTCGAAGGCCATGCAGGAGAGCAACATCCAGAGAAAACGGCTACGCCAGCCATACCAGAGGCCACCCAAGAAGAGCAGCACGAGCAGCAGTTCGACGGCATAGTTGAACCAGTAGCGATAGTTGATGATGACGGGCCGCGAGCGTAGCGTGTCCTCCAGCAGGTTGTCCTGGTGCAGCTGAAGGCTTTCGCCTAAGAGGTTCTCTACCGTGCTCTCCCAACGCGGCGTGCTGATGTCAGTCCAGGCACCAAAGCCCGTCTTGCTGATGGGCTTGCCCTTGTTGGCATTCCACGGGTCTTTCATGTTCCGCTCGTGCACCTCCCACAAGTGACGCTGGTAGCGGCGCTTAGCCTCCAAATGAATAGAGGCAGAGTCGTAGAGGGTGGTCGTAGTGTCGGCCACAGCCTTGACGTATGCCTGAAACTCCGCATTACTCTGTGCGCGCCGTTTGGCGGCCTTCTGCTGTTCGCGCGGTTCTATGTACTTCTGCTGTTGCCACTGTGCAAAGCCCCAGATGGCAGCGGCAGGCAACAGGATGGCCAGAATGAGATAACCCGGTCGCCAGAAGCGCTTGCCGTTGGTGAAAAGTGCCATGATAAACGTCTTTACGCCGTTGCTCATCGTGATGCCAGCCGTCAGCAGGAAGAGCACGACGGTCTGCACGACGGTAAAATGCTTGCCCTTCTTCATCTTCTTGCCGGCCAGGTACATGGTCAGCGTGAGCAGCGTCATGGAGGGTGCAAAGTGGTCGGGCACGATGTAGGTCAGCGTGACGTAGGCAAACGAGAACGTCAGATACGCCAACAGGTTGGCATCGATACGGCCCAGGCCTACCACTTCGCGCAGGGTACGGCGGATGAAAACAAAGGCGTAGAGGGCAAAGACGAGGAGCATCGCGGCCACAATGACCTGAGCCAGGTTCAGCCCCGTGCAGGCATAGAGCAGGGCGTTCAGCTGGGAGAGCGGCCACAGCAGTTCGGCCAGCAGGGGGTGACGGTGTACGAAGAAGGCCAGGTGCCACTGCGTCAGCGTGCTGTAGATGAGCGAGTCAAAGCCCGACAGTCGGAAGTGTTCAAAGAAGTCGGTCGTCTTCTGTGTATGCATGAAGACGTCCGCATACTTACTAATCAACAAAAAGTTGAGAAAGGTGAAGTAAGCCATGAGCGGTGCTGATGCTATCCACTCACTTGGACGGATGATGAGTAACTTGAATATCTTGAATAATGTTTTCATCTTTTTTTTCGATTTACAATTTAAATGTTGACGTTATCGTTGTCTAATCATATCTTGGTTCCTTTGTCTGCCCATGCTAATAGTTCGCGGTCACCACGGCTGTCGCCATAGGCGGTGATGTGAGACGCTTCTTTAATACACTCCTTTACCCGCCGTACCTTCTCCGCGCCATAGCAGTTAGGCGTATGGAAACGGCCTGTCAACAGCCCGTTATTTACTTCCGCTTGCGTCCCTAACACCTCTACGTCAGGGAAGAAAGGCTGCACCCAGCGGTCGATGCTGGCCGTGACGATGAGTACACGGGCTCCGTCTTGCTGTGCCTGACGCAGGATATTGACCGTCTGCTGACGGAGCAGGTGACGGTGACTGGCAGCAAACGCCCCGCACGCCTGGGTGAAACGTTCCTCCGTCCAGCCACGGAAGAAGTAGCTGAACACGCGCTCCTTTGTTTTCCCGTTATCATAGAGCCTCAGCTTCATCAGCACCAGCAAGGGCAGATGGAGCAGGAATCCCCACACGAAGGCCGCATTACCGCAGGCATAGCGGATAAAGGCAATGAGCGTGTCGTTAGTGGTCAGCGTGCCGTCGAAGTCGAAGATGACTATTTTCTGCTTTTCTCCCATGGCATGAATGATAAGAGTTGATGAATGAGCCAGGCCAGCACCAGCGCGATGGCCGTCATCAGAAGCAGCGTCAGCCAGTAGCCGAGGTCGTAGGGTCGCAGATATTTCAGCACGAAGTTGACGTGTACCAAATAGAGTTCCAGGCTTACCGTGCCGACGAAGGACAATCCCTTCAGCACCCATTGCGGGGCATGGCAAAAAGCCTTACACAAGAGGAGCAGGGCCGAAATGCTCAGCGGTATATAGACCATGCGCTCCAGGAACAACGGGAAACGGCCGCGCAGGCCATCCTCGAAGTTGACACAGACGCCCAGACTCAGCACAAAAGTGAGCAGGAGCAGCCACAGGGCATCAGCCGACAGCTGCCGTTCCTCTTTCACCCACAGCCCGGCATTCATGCCAAGCAGGAAGATGGGCACACGGCTGAACAGGATCTCCAGATGTCCCAGCGACGCGTTGAGCGGTTTCCAGTACTGCAGCAGCACACAGAACACCATAGCCACCGCCGGCAGCCATCGCCACACCGTACTACGCTGAATAAGCTTCATGTAGAACGGAGCCACCAGGTAGAAGGCAAGTATCATGGGGATGAACCAGAACTCATCGACAAAACCACTCCACAGCCGCCAGCCGATGAGCACGTTGCCAATGGTCTGCCACAGCGTGAACTTGCCTTGTATATATAAAGGTATATAGTAAAGGCTCGACAAGAGCAGCCAGGCAGGGTAGATGCGCTGGAAGCGGCGACGGTAGAACAAGGAGAGCCACCCCCACCCCGAGGAGGGGGCTTTCGTCCAGGCGTACCAGAGGCCAATGCCACTGAGGAAGAGGAACATATCGACGCCAACGTTGCCGCAGCGGTTGACGCAGAACCAGAAGGTATCGTGACGCGTAAAGCCCACGTGGAACATCATGACGGCGAGCATGGCCACGCCCATCAGTTCTCCGCGAAAGCGGCTCAGGTCGTGCAGGTTAAAGGGTTTCATTGGCAGTTGGGTTTTGGTTTTTCATCTTTGGCAAATGGCCAACAATGCTTCGTTAAGAGCCACGACACGATGAAGGTGGCTACGGCATAGAGCAGCAGACCGGCATAAAGGTCGCCCCGATGAGAGATGGGAATCAGAATCTTGCGCAACGCAGGATGCACTACGAACATGGCGGCCGACACACCACCCGTCCAGACCAGCCAGCCTAATACGGGTTCGGGGGTCAGCTTAACGAAGGCTATGCCCGCTATGATGATGGCTACAGGCACCCACAGCCACGCCTGGGCTGACAACAGACTATAGACAACAGACAACAAACAACAGGCAACAGCCGACAAGGCCCATTGCCACTTCTTCAGCTGAAAAGCGCCATAACGGCCGGCCAGCACGCCCAGTCCGAAGGGCAGCATACCGCCGATGCAGTTGTAACGCAGGCGGTTCAGCGTCACCACATCGTCAAGGAATGGCAGCTGCACCAGCCAGCAGACGGCCACGAGTGCCACCACAAAGCCCCAATGGCGACGATAGATAAGCAACTGATAGACGATGTAGAGCTGCAACATAAGGCCGAAGAACCAGAACGGTCCGGGCCAGATAATCTTATCGGGCTGAGGCAACAGGTTGTTGAACATCAGCAACTGTGCCACCACGTCGAGCAAGCGGTAATGATGGGGGCCTGGCGTCATGAAGTCAACAATGATGAAGAGCACGTAGCCCACTATCATCATGCGGAAGAGCTTAAGGAAATGGTAGCCCACTCCTACCTTCACAGAGTCTAAGCTCTTTTCATATTTCATGACCAGCCCGAAGCCGCTGAGGAAGAGGAAGACGGGCACGCCATAGTGGCCGAAATACGACAGCAAGTGAACGGGCAGGTTCCAGTCAGGATGTGCCAGCACATCCAGCAGGCGGTCGTTATTGACTGCAGAGAAGGTATATTCGTTCTCCTTTACCGCCAAGCGAAGCCAGTGGCAGTAGTTATGCAGCATGATGCCGAGGATGGCTATGCCGCGTAGCGCCGAACATTCCTTACGTGTTAATAACATCTTTTATATTTACGATTTACTAATTTACGATTTACAATTTTTTAACCCTAACCCTCAACACTCAACGCTCAACCCTCAACCCATTATAATCCGTCTGGTTCTTCAGCATGCGGGGACGCTTGCTGTTATACTGCGGCGACAGCAGGTCGTAGTCGGGACGATAGTCCTTTGTGTGGATGCCCGCCAACGAAAGCAGCAGGTGGGGCAGGTTATCAGTCATGAAAGGCCGCTCGCGGGCAGCCTTCACGGCAGCATAAACGTCAGGATGCAGCTCACGGTTCTTGGGTGAGCACCAAATCCAGAACGGTATCTCAAACTCTTCGCGGGCCAGCCGGCGCGTTATCTTTGCCGAATGCAGGCGCCCGTGGAACTTAAAGGACGGGTCAAAGCACTCCTCGCCGTGGTCGGGCATGTAGATGACGACGGCATCCTGCTGTTCGTAACGGCTGATGATGGCATCAACGACGGAATCGTTGTACGCCGTAGCGTTGTCGTAGTCAGCCAGACATTGCAGTTCAGCCCTGTTAAGGTCAGGGCGGTCGTAGTCAGCGGGGCAGAACTTCGTCTGCTGCTTAGGGAAGCGGGCAACGTAATCCACATGCTGACCCATGAGGTGATAGATAGTAAGCCCATTCCCCTGCCCTTCCCAAAGGGAAGGGAGCTTTAACAGCCCCTCATCATACCTGAACAGGCGGTCGTTGCGCTCATCGAACATACGGGCACTCAGGTCCGGGTTGTTCAGGAAGAAGCCGCCGCTGAAGTCATAGACCTTCTCGGTGGGCTTCGACATGAACTGGTTAGTGAGGAACGTGACGTGGTAGCCGGCCTTTCGGAACACCTCCGGGAACAGGGGCGCGTCGCACCAGTCGCCCTCATCACCGATGGCATGGAGCGAAAGGAAGTGCTTAAACGAGAAACTCGTCAGGTTCCAGCATGACACCACGTCGGTAAACACCACCAGCGTGCTGTCCTGTGCCCGCCGGAGCTGTCGGGGTGACGTCGGTTTGTCGTAGCCGTAGAGCTGTGAGTGATGGCGGTTGTAGCTCTCACCGATGATGAGCACAAGGTTGGGTGTGCGGAACGTGCAGCTATCCACCGTGATACGTTCGCAGGCTACAGCCACCTGGTCCAGCTGCTTGCCAGCCAAATGGTTGGCATAGACGCTGAAGGCCAGCCGATAGACGGGCAGATAGAGGTTGGCGGCATCGCGCCGCGTCAGGTCGTGCTCCACGTCGCCGATGGTGGAGTGACTGAACAGGCGGAGTGTGGAAGCCTTGTTCTGCCTCACCTCCGTAAAGGCATAAACGAAGTAGCCGAGCGTCAGAGTAGCCAACAGGGCGTAAACATAAGGCCAATGGGCCCCAGAAGCCCTAGAAGCCCTAGAAGCCCTAGAAGCCCTAGAAGCCGCCCACCCCAAGTGGGCGGCCATCACCAGCACAACCCAGCCTACTTTCGTGGTCAGCAGGTCCCAGCCTACATAAGAATGGAAGAACTCGCTGGTCTCGCGTCCGTCGGTTTCCTGTGCCAGCATGAGCATGGTGGGCGTCAGCGTCGATTCGAAGCGTACGTAGCAGAACATATCGACCAAGGCTATGGCATAGAGCACCAAGGCAACCACCCAGCGCACGTAAGGACGCACCTTCTTGGGAATGAGCAGCAGCAGACAACAAAGCACGTAAAGGTCGAAGAACAACTCTGGGGCAGACAGCTCATAGGGTTTGGCACCGGCTAAGTGCAAGGTTATCTGCAACTGCGTACACAAGTAGCCCAGCACGAACATGCAGACGAAGAACACGAAGTTCTCACGAATGGGACGGAAGGGAGCCTCCAACAACCGTACCCAAAGAGGAGCCTGTTGACCTGTGTTGGTATTACTCAGCATACAGATGATGTTCTTTGATATAGGTTACTACCGGTTCGGGGACCAGTCCGTCAACAGACTGACCGGTACGGATTCGATGACGAATGTCGGTACTTGACACATCCATGAGCGGCAGCTCGATAGTCCCGGGATATGGGGCACGAGGATAAACTACCACACGGTGGTTTCTGAGAATATCTTTCCAATGATACCACCGTTCAAAATGAGCCCAGTTGTCACCGCCTACCATCAGCGTGAACGTCGTCTCGGGGAAATCTTGTTGCAAGTGCTGTAGCGTGTTCCAGGTATAGGACGGCTTAGGCAACTGGAACTCATAGTCAGAGGCCCTCACCCCCTCCACGTCGCGGAGTGCCAGCTGTGCCATCTCATAGCGCTGCCGGTCGTCTAACAAATCAGTCTGCTGCTTCAGCGGGTTCTGGGGCGACACCATCAGCCATACCTCGTCCAACTGGCAATGTTCACGTAGTGCCTTTGCCAAAGCGACATGGCCCACATGAATAGGATTGAACGAACCACCGAAGATGCCAACCTTCCTCATTGACGATTTACAGACTATTGGGGTTACTATTTTTATTTGCTATTGAGGAACTGCTGCACCAACTGGAGGGTTTCTTGCTTAGCCGCTGCCAGGTCATCGTTGACGACCACACGGTCAAACTGCGGGGCGAAGGTCATTTCGTACTCCGCCTTAGCCAGCCGGTTCTCTATTGCCTCCGGCGAGTCGGTCCCCCGTCCTTCCAGACGGCGGCGCAGCTCCTCCACCGACGGGGGCTGGATGAACAGGCTCATGGCACGGTCGCCATAGTACTTCTTGATGTTCACGCCTCCCTTCACATCCACGTCGAACACCACGTTCTGTCCTGCCTCCAGCTGCTTTTCCACCTGCGCCTTGAGTGTACCGTAGAATCGGCCCGCATAGACTTCTTCGTACTCCAGGAACTCGTTGTTATCAATGCGTTGTCTGAACTCTTCCTCGGTAAGAAAGAAATACTCCACACCATGTCGTTCCGTGCCTCTTGGCGGCCGGGAGGTACAGGATATAGAGAAATACAAGTTCAGTTCCGGATGCTCCTTCATCAGCCATTGTACGATGGTTGACTTGCCGCTGCCGCTCGGAGCTGAAACAATGAAGAGCCTCCCCCGGCCCCTCCCATGGAGGGGAGTGCCTTCACGGGCTCCTCTTTCAGGTATGGAATGTTGATTTCCTGTTAACTCGTTCATCTTGTCGCTTATTACTTTTATTACTTGCTCAATAATACCCCGCAGGTCCTCCCCTCCTTGGGAGGGGTCGGGGGAGGCTGTTTTTAGAGTGCGTTCAGCACCTGCTCCTTGATCTGCTCCAGCTCGTCCTTCATCTTGACCACGATGTTCTGCATCTCTGCCTGGTTCGACTTCGAGCCGGTAGTGTTGATTTCGCGGCCCATCTCCTGGGCAATGAATCCCAGTTTCTTGCCCTGTCCGCCGGCAGGCTCGGCCATCGTCTCGCGGAAGTAGCGCAGGTGGTTGGCCAGCCGCTGCTTCTCCTCGCTGATGTCCAGCTTCTCAATGTAGTAGATGAGCTCCTGTTCCAGACGGTTCTTGTCGTACTCCGCCTCGGGTATCTGCTTCAGGCCGTCAACGATGCGGGCACGAATCTTCTCCACACGCTGTTTCTCCCACGGCTCAATGTCGGCCAGCAGCCGCTCGATGTTATCAACCTTCTCCTTGAACTTCCGCTCCAGCGCAGCACCCTCCTGGCGGCGGAAGCTGACCAGCGCGTCCAGTGCCTGGCGCACGCCGTTGCGCACCGCGGCCCACTCCTCTTCATCGAGCACCTCGACGTCAGTCTTCGTCAGCACGTCGGGCATGCGGGTCAGCGTGTATATCCAGTCCTGCGGCTCAGGTATGCCCGTCTTCTGGGCAATGGTTTTCAGCTGCTGGTAGTAGTTCTCCATGAGCGCGCCGTTAATGGGTGTTGCATCGACGAGGGTGTCCTTCTCTATCCAGACGCTGAAATCCACCTTTCCGCGAATCAGCGCCTCGCTGACCATCTGGCGTATTTCCATCTCCTTTTCACGATAAAGGGGTGCAATACGCGTCTGCAGGTCCAACTGCTTAGAGTTAAGCGACTTCACCTCCACATTGATTTTCTTGTCCTTGTAAGCCACGACGGCCTTGCCGTAGCCTGTCATTGATTGTATCATATCGTCTTTTGGTTGTATATATAATGATGGTGCAAAGGTACGGCAAATATTCATATTCCCCAAAAATGACAGAAGAAAAAATGCGAAAAACTTGCATTTGTCGCTATTTTTTCGTACCTTTGCAAAAACCTTTCTGTTTCTGTACGTTTTTGCAGAAGAAAGGCATTTTAGGTTTTCACCGCCCGTTCAAATACTCTTCAGCGGCCGCTCAAATACTTTTCAGCGGGCGTTCAATTACTTTTCAGCGGCCGCTCAATTCCCGATACCCCCCGGAAAACTACCCGTTACCCTGCCATAAACCAACAGTTTCCAGGGGGTTAGCGCCCCGCCTGCCCTACCCTGAATGAAATAGCGTAAAAAAGCAAGCGGGAAATTTGGTGAAATCGGGGAAATCATGTAACTTTGCAAGCGGATTGTGCATGAAGAAGACTATGAATGAAGTAAAACCCCGATGGACAGAACGGCTGAAAACATTTCAGGACGCGCTCAACCGGCTGACGGATGTCATCAACCTCAGAGACCAACGGCCACTGAACGAGTATGAACGCGACAGCTTGATTAAGCGTTTCGAGTTCACATACGAAATGGCTTGGAAACTCATGATGAGCTATGAGAAAGATAACGGGATATTACAAATACTCGGTTCCAAAGACGTCGTAAGACATGCCACTAATTTATCTCTTATTGAAAACGGAGAAGCCTGGATGGATATGATAGATGCACGAAACCAGACATCACACGTCTATGACGAGGACACTGCAACTGACATTATCGATGACATTGTCCACACCTTCCATCCCCTACTGAAAGAATTGCGTAACAAAATGGAGAAACTATGTTCGGGCTAAGTGAACGTTCATACAACGAATTGTTGGAGATACTGGCCTCCATTCCTGAGATTGAGGAGGCAAGCATCTATGGCTCACGCGCCCGTGGTGACTACTGGCGCGCCTCTGACATTGACCTGTCCCTGAAAGGGGAGCGCCTCTCCCGGCACACACTCCGAGTGCTCAACGACAAGCTGTACGAATCGCACATCCCTTACTTCTTCGACACCCACATATTCTCAGAAATCAAGAATCCCCAATTCCGCGCAAATGTCATTCGCGACGGGAAAGTAGTGTATAAACGGCAGTAAACCATTCTGCTTGAACGGTGAAAATGATAATAATTCGTAATTTTTTTGCATTTTTGCTCAGTTAGTTGTACCTTTGCACCTTCTTAATATATAGGACGACAAAGAAACAATGGCTTGCATACTGCATATAGAGACAAGCACCAACGTATGCTCGGTGGCCGTCTCGGAGAACGGACAATGCATTTTTGAACAGACGGAGCGTGGCGGCATGAGCCATGCTGAGAAGCTGGGGACGATGGTCGATGAGGCCCTCTCGTTTACCGACAACCACGCCATTCCGTTCGACGCTGTGGCCGTGAGCTGCGGTCCCGGCTCCTATACCGGTCTGCGCATCGGCGTGTCAATGGCAAAGGGTATCTGCTACGGCCGCGACCTGAAGCTCATCAGCGTGCCCACGCTGGAGCTGCTGTGCGTAGGCCCGCTCTTATCACCCAGGCTGAGCGGAACCGCCGTAGAGGACGAAGAGGCCCTGCTCTGCCCCATGCTCGACGCCCGCCGCATGGAGGTGTATGCAGCAGTCTATGACCGTGCGCTGCGCCCTGTCCGCGAGGTGCAGGCCGACGTGGTAACGGCCGACACGTACCGGGAGTGGTTAGACAAGGGCCCCGTCTATTTCTTCGGCAACGGTGCCGCGAAGTGCATGGAGGTCATCAATCACCCTAACGCCCGTCTCATACCCGACGTGGAGCCGCTGGCCAAGCGGATGCAGCCGCTGGCCGAGCGCCGCTTCCTGAACGGGCAGTTTGAGGACGTGGCCTACTTCGAGCCGTTCTACCTGAAAGATTTTGTAGCACAGATGCCACGAAAACTGCTTTAAAGAATGAATTATGAATATTAAAGGATTAGACTACAACACGCAACGCGAAAAGCTCATCATGTCGGAATACGGACGTGAGATACAGAAGATGGTGGATTACGCCGTGTCGCTGCCCACGAAGGCAGAGCGGCAGAAGGCCGCCCAGACCATTATCAGTCTGATGGAGAACAAGAACCCGCAGGTGCGCGAGAATGCCGACTACCAGCAGACGCTGTGGGACCATCTCTACCTGATGAGTAACTGCGAGCTTGACATTGACTGGCCTTACGACGTAAGTGCTGCCAAGAACATTCACACCAAGCCGCAGCCCATGAAACGAGGAGAAGGGAAAGGGGAGAGAGGAGAGAGATACCCGCGCTACTACGGACAGCTGATAACCGAGCTGTTCGAAAGGCTGAAGAGCATGCCCGAGGGTGAAGAGCGCGACGAACTGGTGCGGCTCACGGCCAACCAGATGAAGCGTAACCTCGCCACATGGGGCCACGGCTCTATGGACGACGAGAAAGTGGCCGACGACCTGGCCCGCTTTACCGACGGCATCATCCAGATAGACCTCCACAAGTTCCGCTTCGACCGTATCGACCTGAGCGACAAAATGCCCGTCAGCAATAAGGGCAAGCGTAAGAAATAAGATAGCCCCCCCTACGCCCCCCGAGGGGGCCAAATCGTAAAGAATAAATAAAAGTGTCAGCATTCATCATTGAGGGCGGTTATCCGCTGAAAGGAACCATTACCCCGCAGGGTGCCAAGAACGAGGCCCTGCAGGTTATCTGTGCCACGCTCCTTACCTGTGAGCCCGTCACCATTGAGAACATTCCCAACATACGTGACGTCAACAACCTCATACAGTTGCTGAAGGATATTGGGGTGAAGGTGGAAGCCATAGCCCCCTCCAACCTCCCCCGACTGGGGGAGGCTACCGATGCGCTTGAAGC